>SESG01015120.1_pt1 | contig 40098 bp, 36 predicted proteins | sample 3171421 | NCBI WGS metagenome assembly SESG01 (sample SAMN10866946, study PRJNA518727) | freshwater metagenome | biome: subpolar coniferous forest; feature: holomictic lake; material: water; isolation source: holomictic Lake 227, 6 m and 8 m depth | place: Canada: near Kenora, Ontario | collected...
AAAAGAATCGGGCGACATCTGTCGAAGTAGCGCTCGCATTGGGCCACCATCGAGCTGAAATACCCCCAAAGTGTCACCACGACCGAGCAGTTCGAAAGTCAAAGGATTATCGAGAGTCAACAGTGCCAAATCCACATCTTCATCGCGGTTAGCTTTGATATTCAATAAACAGTCATCTAGAACTGAAAGATTTCGAAGTCCCAAAAAATCCATCTTAAGTAAGCCAATAGATTCACAGGCTCCCATATCGAACTGAGTAATGATTGCGCCATCTGCTTCGCGGCGGTGAATCGGAATGACATCCAATAGTGGTTCCTTGGAGAGAATTACACCGGCGGCATGTACTCCCCATTGACGCTTAAGGCCTTCTAACCCACGAGCAGTGTCAACAATTCGTTTCGCATCTGGATCGGTTTCGTAGAGCGAGCGAAATTCCCCGGCTTCGGAGTAACGATCATTCTGAACATCAAAAACTCCACTGAGGGAGATATCTTTGCCCATCACTGAAGGTGGCAGCGCTTTGGTAAGACGCTCACCGATTGCATATGGGTAGCCAAGGACTCGGGTCGAATCTTTTAGGGCCTGCTTCGATTTGATAGTTCCATAAGTAATGATCTGAGCGACTCGGTCCTCACCATATTTTGTGGTGGCGTACTGAATCATTTCGCTGCGGCGACGCTCATCGAAGTCCAAATCGATATCGGGCATTGAGATTCGCTCGGGATTTAGAAAGCGCTCGAACAAGAGTCCATGATGGATCGGATCAAGCTGGGTAATGCCGAGTACCCATGAGACAAGTGAGCCGGCCGCAGAGCCTCGACCGGGGCCAACTCGAATTCCCACTTCGCGGGCATGGGAACATAAATCCGCAACCACCAAGAAGTAACCAGGGAAACCCATCTTGATCATGACTTCTAGTTCGTAATCCAAGCGGGCCTGGTAATTTTCCGGAATTTGGCCGTTCATTCGTTCTACTAACCCCAGCTGCGAGGTCTTTCGTAGCCAGGTGTCTTCAGTCTCACCCGCTGGAACGGTGAATTGCGGAAGCAAATTCTCACCTTCCCGCATGGTGATGTTGCAACGTTCGGCAATCAAGAGCGTGTTGTCACAACTGCCTGGAATATCAGCAAAGAGCATCCGCATTTGCGCGGCGGTTTTTAAATAGAACTCGTCATTATCAAATTTAAAGCGCTTTGGATCAGCTAGCGTGGAGCCGGATTGCACGCAAAGCAGCGCTTCGTGGGCTACGGAATCTTCATGCTTTGTGTAATGAAGATCGTTGGTCGCGAGAAAGGGCAACTTTAATTCGTTGCCGAGTTTTATTAAATCTGCCTTTACCCGACTTTCAATCTCAATATTGTGGTCCATGATTTCCAAGAAGAAATTATCAACACCGAAAATATCGCGCAGCTCACTGGCCGCGATCTTGGCCTCTTTGTAGGCGCCCATTCGCAACCGCGTTTGGATCTCGCCTCCTGGGCAGCCAGTGGTTGCGATAATTCCGTTCGAATATTGCGCGAGTAGTTGCCGATCCATTCGAGGTTTGTAGTAATAACCTTCGAGTGAGGCTAGCGAAGAAAGTTTAAATAGGTTTGATAACCCGTCATTATTTTCAGCCAATAGCGTCATATGGGTATAGGCGCCGCCACCTGAAACATCATCCTCGCCGCCTTGAGCCCATTTAACTCGCCGCTTATCGAAGCGAGATTCTGGTGCCACATAGGCTTCAATCCCGATGATGGGCTTTACGCCCGCTTTCTTAGCTTGCTTGTTGAATTCAAAAGCTCCAAAGACGTTGCCGTGATCGGTAATGGCAATTGCCGGCATCTCCTGACGCGCAACTTCGCGAACTAACTCTTCGACTCGAGCGGCGCCATCCAACATCGAATACTCCGTATGCACATGAAGGTGCACGAAGTTCTCAGCAGTTGGGTTGGAAGACATGGATCGTGAGTTTACTTCGGTTGCCTAATTGCGGAGCTGATTAGCGGCCAAGATAGCCAGTGAGCGTGTCAGGTCTTCGGGATAATCGGCGAAGAACTCAAGCGCCTCACCGGTGACCGGATGGCGAAACTTTAACTCGCGAGCGTGCAGCCATGGGCGGTTTATCTGAAGCCGCTCTGAAATCGTGTGATCGGCCCCGTATGTCAGATCCCCCACTAAAGGATGGTGTAGCGCCGAGAAATGAACCCGAATTTGATGGGTTCGGCCAGTTTCTAATTCAACTTCCATTAATGAGACAGCTGGAAAAAGTTCTAAAGCTTTGTAATGCGTTACCGAAGGCTTGCCATCTGCCACAACCGCAAATCGATAATCTTCCTTTGGATGGCGATTGATTGGAGCATCGATGGTCCCCTCTGTCGGATCCATATGTCCTTGGATCATCGCGTGATAGACCTTTGTGACGGTGCGATCGCGAAATTGATCCTTGAGCTCACTATAAGAAATTTCATCTTTGGCAACAACCATCAGGCCAGTAGTTCCAACATCGAGACGATGGACAACTCCTTGGCGTTCTGCGGCGCCGCTGGTAGAGACTCGATACCCAGCCGCAACAATGCCGCCGATCACCGTAGTGCCTTGCCAGCCCGGGCTGGGATGCGCTGCAACTCCAGCTGGCTTATCAATCACAATTACATGGTCATCGTTATAGACCACCTTCATTCCTTCGATTGGAGTAGCAGTCAGCACCGGTGCTCGCTTTGCGGCAGGCATCAAAATTTCAATGACATCGTTGCTGAAAACTTTGTCCGACTTAATCATGGCCTTACCGTTGCGAATTACTTCATCCGCCTCAATAAGGGAGACGACTACAGAGCGCGAAAGTCCGAGAAAGCGCGCGAGCGCAGTATCTACCCGATCTTGATCTAAGCCTTCGGGAATCGAGATGATTTTCTGCTCTCGCTCCATATTATTTCCCACTTCCAGTTGTTGGATATCGATCACTTGGTGCTTGAGATGTGGGTTCATCGGGAGCTACAGGTTTGATATTCCGTGCGGATAAATAGACCATCAGAATCGCTGCTATAACAATAGAGGTATCGGCCAGATTAAATGTGGGCCAGTGTGGCAGCTGGATCCAATCGACCACTTGTCCGCGTAAACCACCTGGCGGACGAAAAATCCGATCTGATAGGTTGCCTAGAATCCCACCTAAGACCAGTCCGAGCGCCGTAGCCCAGCGAATTTCAACGACTTTTCGACCAAAATAGAGAATACCCGCAACGGCGATCCACGCTACCGAGGAGAGCCAGATCGTTTTAGAGGTTGCGATGCTAAAAGCTGCGCCCGAATTAAATTGCAAGTTTAACTTCAGAAAACTCCCGATCACTCGGACCGAATGGTCCGGCAGATAATGAATGGCAGCAACTTTGCTCAAATCATCCAGCAAGAAAACTGTAAAAGCGATTAGCGCGATCCGCTTTCTAGCGGCAAGGTTTAGCGACGTTCTTCTTTTTGCTTGCATGCCATGCACAAAGTGGCGCGCGGGAAGACTTTTAGTCGCTCTTTCCCGACTGAGTTTCCACATTCTTCGCAGCGCCCATAACTCTTGTTTTCGATTCGCTCGAGTGCGCGTTCGGTCTGAAGCACCATATCTCGGGCGTTATAGACCAATGACATTTCATGTTCCCGCTCGAAAGTTTTAGTTCCGGCATCAGCTTGATCATCGCCGGCTCCCACTCCGGCAGAACTGATCAAATCATCCATTTCACTTTCAGCCTCGGCTAGTTCCGATTGTAACCGAAGCAAATCCTTTGACAATTCAATTCGCATCGCTTTGAGCTCAGCCGCTGACCAAGGATCTTCCCCAACCTGAACGACTAACGGCGCTGGTGCACCTTTAATCGGTTTAAGTAGGGACTTCTTGGTTGATTTTGCTGGTCTTGGCGGTGGCGGCATCACTAAACGTCGTTCTTCAACAACTGGCTCCGGGCCAACATTGGCTTCGTGGGGCGTAACGGTGATGGTTGTGGAATCCCCTGTTGTCGTGCTCTGTAACTTTGCTGGATAGGCCTTTGCTGGCGCCTTTTTGGCGGGCTTTGAAAGGGTCGGTTTAACTATGTTTGGCGAACGGGTGGCAGGCGCAACTTTTGCGACGGCGGCCTTTACCGCTGCCTTCTTCACTGGTGCCTTCTTTGCGGGTGCAGCTTTAGTCACTGGGGTCACTTTCTTTGGCGCAAGCGCCCTCTTGGCAGTCGTTTTCTTGGGAGCAATATTCGGTGTTGCCTTCGTGGGCGCACTCTTAGGCGCGACTTTCTTTCCGGCTGGGACCGCCTTTTTGGCAGCAACCTTCTTCTGGGCAACTTTTGCCACTATTTTCATAACCATATGAAATCCTCCACGTGCGGCGCACAGGCTAGAACTATTACAGGCGAAACGCCAACTTTTGCGATTATTCCTTACCTTTCTTCTAATCGGGCTGAGCAACCGCCAGTATTGGTAGACTTTCTTTACTCGAGCGCAGGCTTTGACGGGGCCATCACCCCTGAGCCACCAGAAGAGTCGGTTCGGTAGGCCAGTTGGCCAACCTACCGAGGTAGAACTGGTCTTGAGGTAGTTGAAAAGTGGCATTTTGCGATGTAATTTGTCGCCGAAATGCAAGGCGGGTGGTACCGCGGTCAAATGGCCGTCCCTCCATTGTCAGGTAATAACTTGAGAATGTTCTAGAGGAGACGAAATTGCCGAAATTTAATGCGCTCTCGCCGCAGATCGATCTGCCAAAAACTGAGCACAGCATTCTCTCCTTTTGGGAATCGAACGATATTTTTACCAAATCGGTAACCCAACGCGAAGGCGCCCCCCGTTGGAGTTTTTACGAAGGTCCACCAACCGCCAACGGTATGCCAGGAACCCATCACATCGAAGCTCGGGTATTTAAAGATCTCTTCCCTCGATATCAGACAATGAAGGGCCATCAAGTAATCCGAAAAGCTGGTTGGGACTGCCATGGTCTGCCGGTTGAGATTGCCGTTGAGAAGGAGCTGGGCTTTGCTGGGAAAGGTGACATTGAAAAATATGGCATCGCCGCTTTCAATGAAAAATGTCGGGAATCAGTTCAACGCCATGTAAGTGCCTTTGCTGACATGACTCACCGAATGGGGTTCTGGGTAGATTTCGACGAAGCTTATTGGACGATGTCTAGCGAGTACGTTGAAAGTGTCTGGTGGTCCTTGCAGCAAATTTGGAGAAAGGGTCTCTTGGTTCAAGATCACCGAGTAGCGCCTTACTGCCCACGTTGTGGAACTGGACTATCCGATCATGAGCTAGCGCAAGGCTACGAAACTGTTACAGATCCATCTGTATATGTACGTTTTCCCGCGACCTCGGGTCCCGTTGCCGATTTAGGTGCCGCCTTTTTAGTTTGGACTACGACACCTTGGACTCTAGTTTCAAATACCGCAATCGCTGTAAATCCAACGGTCGAGTACCAAGTAATAGAAATCCCCAAGGGCGAGGGCAAGGAACGTTTGGTCGTTGCGGCCAATTTGGCACATGTCTTGGGAGAAGAGCGCGAAGTAATAGCGACTTACCTAGGGAGCGCGCTAGAACGTACAACTTATAGTCGACCATTCAATTTAGTTGATATCCCCGAATCGCATTTCATCGTTTTAGCTGATTACGTCACGATCGAAGATGGAACCGGCCTGGTTCATCAAGCTCCCGCTTTCGGAGCTGATGATCTTCAAATCTGTCGCAGCTACGGTTTACCCGTTGTGAATCCAATTGCTCCCGATGGCACATTTTTACCTAGTGTCGATCTAGTTGGCGGGCTCTTCTTCAAGGATGCCGACAAACTGTTGATCAAGGATCTAAAGGCTCGCGAACTAATGTTTCGCCATACTCAATTCGAGCACTCTTACCCTCATTGCTGGCGCTGTCACACCGTTCTAATTTATTACGCGCAACCGTCTTGGTATATAAAGACGACAGCCATTAAAGAAGCGCTACTTCGCGAAAATGAAAAGACTGATTGGCACCCCGAAACCATTAAGACTGGTCGCTACGGCGATTGGCTAAATAACAATATCGACTGGGCAGTATCTCGAAATCGCTATTGGGGCACCCCGCTTCCAATTTGGCGCTGTGAAAATGGTCATGACCATTGCATCGGCTCCCTCGCCGAACTTAGTCAGCTGTCTGGTACTGAAGTTGCCGGCACTGATCCTCACCGACCTTATGTCGATGACATCTCATTCCCTTGCCCAGAATGTTCCACAAAAATGCTTCGCGTTAAAGAGGTAATCGATGGCTGGTATGACTCCGGTTCGATGCCGTTTGCACAATGGGGCTACCCACACAAAGAAGGTTCGCAAGAAAAGTTCGAAGCCGCTTATCCGGCAGATTTTATTGCCGAAGCGATTGACCAAACCCGCGGCTGGTTTTACACCTTAATGGCAGTTGGAACATTGGTCTTCGATCAAAGTTCCTATAAGACCGTTCTTTGTTTGGGACACATCCAAGATAAAGATGGTCGCAAGATGAGTAAGCATTTGGGGAATGTCCTTGAACCGATTGCTTTGATGGATCAATACGGAGCCGATGCAGTTCGCTGGTACATGCTCGCAGCTGGATCGCCGTGGTCAGCGCGCCGAGTTGGCCATGATGCGATCTCCGATGTGGTTCGAAAAACCCTTTTAACTTATTGGAATACCGTCTCGTTCTTCACCTTATACGCTCGGGCTTCCGATTTCGAAGTATCCAACGTTGAGGTAGTACCAACAACGCTGGATCGATGGATTATCTCCGAATTGAATCAGCTAATAGCTGGCGTTGATCGCGCCCTTTCAATCTATGACTGCCAAGAAACTGGGCGATTACTGGCTGCCTTCATCGATGATCTTTCAAACTGGTATGTGCGTCGCTCTCGTCGTCGTTTCTGGGATGGCGACACAACTGCACTTGCCACTCTCTATACCTGCCTCAAAGAATTAACTTTATTGCTGGCACCAATGATTCCTTTTACTACCGAGCATGTCTGGCAAGAGCTAGTTCGAATTGGCGAGCCTGGCATTAGCGAATCCGTTCACTTGATGAATTTCCCTGTTGCAACTGCCGAGCTAATTGATCTAGCACTCTCAGAATCGGTTCAACTATCCCGGCGACTGGTTGAACTGGGTCGTGCTGCTCGAGCGGAATCCAAAGTAAAGATTCGCCAACCACTTGCGCGCGCTTTAGTTTCAGCTACTGGCTGGGAGAAGATGGATGCTGAAATTAGATCGCATATCTCCGAAGAATTGAATGTTCTGACTCTCGACGAGTTAGCTACAGCAGGAGGGGAACTTGTAAGCGTTGCGATAAAGGCCAATTTCAGAAGTATTGGTCTGAGATATGGCGGCGATGTCCAAGCGATAGCAGCGGTTATATCGGCAATCTATCCCGCTGACTTAGTCGCGACACTTCGCCTAAATGGCAGTGCAGAACTGAACTATCAAGTTGCGAACGAAAGAAAAGTTGCTCAAATTCAGTTGGAAGATTTGGTTATCACCGAAACTCCAAAGGCGGGTTGGTCGGTTGCTAGCCATGGCGGGGAGAGCCTCGCTCTTGATCTTCAACTCACTCCCGAGCTAATAGCTGCCGGAAATGCTCGCGAAGTAATCAGAGCAATTCAAGAGGCCCGGAAAAATTCGGGTTTCGATATCAGTGATCGCATTCTTGTAAAATGGAATGCGCCTGAAGAGATCGCAAGCGCAATAACCGGAGCCCTTGAACTTATCGGCAGTGAAGTTCTGGCGATTGGCTTTGAACGAATCCCGAGCGAAAACACCAGTGAGAATGAACTCGGTCTTTGGTTATCGCTATCTAAGGAATAAGAAGTACCGCGCGGGCAAGCATTTGCACCGCGAAATAGACCACGATAAAAGAGAGGTCTAAATTCACCGCCCCAAGCCGCAGGGGCGGAACGAAACGGCGAACAAACTTTAGGGGTGGATCGGTAATGGCGAAGACAACTTCAGCAATTGCTAAAACAAATCCGCGCGGGCGCCAATTTCGGGCAAACATCCGGGCATAATCCAAGATTAAGCGAGCAAAGAGAGCTATCAGAAATACCTGGATCAATGAAGAAAGTATTCGTCCAATACTAAACATGAATGCGTTTCAATGTATTTAGCTCAGCTCTGATTAAAGAAACTGGCTTCAGCAGCAGCAGTCTTGTCTTCAACACTGACCATCACATTTGGCGGTGTAAGCAGAAAAACCTTTGAAGTTACGCGCTCAATGCTGCCGTGGTGACCAAAAACTAAACCTGAGGCAAAGTCGACCAGGCGCTTGCGCTCAGACTCTTCCATATCGCTCAAATTCATAATTACTGGTTGACCTTCACGATAATGCTCGCCAATATTTCGCGCCTCGTTGTAAAAGCGGGGATGGATAGTGATGATTCGATCCATAATTGGCAGTTCTCGTTGTTGTGCAGTTGGCGCTGATCGACCTGGAAGGGTGGTTACGGCCGGAGCGTTCTGCGCCCAAGAAGGAGTGGCAGAAGGCAATGGACGGACACTTCGACGTGGTTCTGCGACCACTTGGGTGCTCTCGATCTCCAACTCTTCTTCCTCAACTAACCCGAGGAAGCCCGCCATCTTTTTAAATGCATTAGCCATAGGTCAATCTTAGATCAATGGTTCTCTCGAGCCGAGGATTGAGCTTCCTACTCGGATATGTGTCGCTCCAGCAGCTATCGCCGCCTCAAAATCCCCGCTCATTCCGCAGGAAAGGTAGCGATATTCTGGATAAGAAACCAAAACTTGAGAATGGATTTTACTTAACCTCGCAAAGGCCAATTGGGGATCTTCACCCAAAGGTGCGACTGCCATCAAACCCATGACCTTCAAGTTCCCTAACTCTTGCAGGCGATCTAACAGCGCCTCCAGTTCCGGCAACGGAACTCCCCCGCGATCTGGATTCTGGACTGTTTGCAGATCTACCTGAACAAAGATTTCAAAAGGCGTTGTGACAACTTCGTTGACTTTGCTGGCGTGGGAATATTGATCAATTGAATGAATCGTCTTCGCCCAGGAAAGAATCGAAGGTAATTTCTTACTTTGGATCTGCCCTTGGAAGTGCCAATGAATATCATCGGCAAGCGCTGCAGCTTTGGGGGCCGCTTCTTGATCCCGATTTTCGCCAAAATTCCGAAGCCCCAAATCGTAAAGAATCTCTAAATCTGCAACTGGAAAGGTTTTGGTAACAACAATCAAATTTATTTCCGCAGCTGCGCGTTCTGCTGCAATCGCTGCGTTTTCAATCCGACCTCTAACTTCGGCTAAGTTATCGGCAATCTCTCGCGCTCTCTGCGTCACAGTGCAATTATTCCAGCTTGTCGGCCGGTCCTGCCGTCCCGGCGATAGGAAAAATACCCCACATCATGCAAAGTACATCGATTCCAATCGTTAACTTCTACGCCAAAGCTTCTTAGTAATTGATTGGCACCCAATTTCAAATCTAACTTGCGTTTTACCTCAGAAGTCGCGGTTGCGGGATAACGAGCCGTTACCTCGCGATAGGTCTCAAGATCCACTTCGTAACAGTCCCCGCAGATGGCTGGTCCGATTTCGGCGGTAATTGGATCCGAAGAAGAGATGCGAAATTGTTCGACCATGGTTTCGACAATCCCAGCAACCAAACCTCGGCGGCCTACGTGTATCGCTGCCACCATAGAGTTAGTGTGAAGCAACAAGGGAATACAGTCCGCCACCAATACGGCAAGTGCAACGTTAGTTTTCCTGGTGAAGATTCCATCGCAATCCAAAGTTCTATTCTCATTGGAAGTGACTTCAAGAATCTTTGCGCTATGGCTCTGACTCATAAAAACTAACGTCGATGTTGAAAACTCTTTGGAAACTAATTCGCGATTGGCAATGACAGAACTTGGGTCATCCCCCACATGCAAACCAAGGTTTAACTCCGCGTACGGGAAGCGACTAGCCCCACCATATTTGGAGGTAAATAGAGTTCTAGCCAATGTTCAACTACCTCATAAAATCTGGTACATCTATCTCATCTTCAGTAACTAGCTCTTCAAAAGTGATCTGTCGCTTCTTATTAGTTGGCGCAACAGCTGATTCAGATATTGGCAACTCCAGCGCAACTGCGATTGGATCGTTGGAAGGGACGGGATCAGCGTTACCGCTAAGGGCTGCCGCGCTTATTGAAGGAACCGAAACCCACTTTGGCGCACCACCATCGAAGCCGGCGGCGATGACAGTAACTCGGACCTCATCACCTAACGCATCATCAATAACGGTACCAAAGATAATATTTGCATCTGGGTGAGCCGAAGCCGCAACCAGCTCGGCCGCCTCACTTAATTCAAATAGTCCCAGGTCGGAGCCGCCAGCTATAGAGAGAAGTACTCCGTGCGCCCCATCGATAGATGCCTCTAGTAGCGGGCTCGAAATTGCGAGTTCGGCTGCTCTGGTAGCCCGAGCTTCACCGCGGGCAGAGCCAATTCCCATTAATGCTGAGCCAGCGCCGGACATCACGCTCTTAACATCTGCGAAATCCAAGTTAATTAGCCCTGGAGTAGTAATCAAATCGGTAATGCCTTGTACACCAGAAAGAAGTACTTGATCGGCGCTACGGAAGGCTTCGAGTTGACTGATAGAACGATCCGAGATCGCAAGCAATCGATCGTTTGGAATAACAATTAAGGTATCAACTTCGGCGCGTAAGAGAGCGATTCCTTCTTCAGCTTGGCTGGATCGACGCTTACCTTCAAAAGTAAATGGCTTGGTTACAACGCCAACTGTTAGTGCACCTAAATCTCTCGAGATCTTTGCAACGATTGGTGCGCCGCCGGTGCCAGTTCCGCCGCCTTCACCAGCAGTAACGAAAACCATATCTGCACCCCGCAAAACTTCTTCAATCTCCTCGGTGTGATCTAGCGCTGCTTGACGACCAATCTCTGGAGCTGCGCCAGCACCAAGTCCGCGCGTTAACTTACGGCCAATATCTAATTTCACATCCGCATCACTCATGATCAGCTGTTGGGCATCGGTATTGATTGCAATGAACTCGACACCTTTTAGTCCTGCTTCAATCATGCGATTGACCGCATTCACACCACCGCCGCCAATACCAACGACCTTGATAACTGCCAAGTAATTTTGCGGTGTTGCCACGATGTACCTCTCCTTTGACTCTAAATCTCAACTAGAGACTTAAAGTTATGATAATTCTCTCGAGTTAAATTAAACCGCACATCAGCAGCAATCAATGACCGACACGAACTATAAGAATGTAAATAAAGTTCTTACTATTTAACGATTGGCGCTGTCGGAGCCGACAAGTCAAAGAGGTTGGCCTTTGTATTTTCCGGTAGTGCGAAAAGTGCCCGTAAAACCTTGGTTTTTAGCACCATATCGCGATCATCCCCCCACCGAATAGTTATCGTACGAGAAGTGAATTTGGTACTCATCTCGATCATTGCAGGTGATGAAACTCGCATTCCCGTTAATCCTGAAAGCAGATCTGAAGGAAGCCCGGCAAGCAAATGTGCAACCGCCTTTCGCGCAGCAGGATCGGTGGTCGTGAATTCAATAACTGGCAATCCAGCATTAGTCGCTAACGAAGTGAATTCGGCGCCAGATGCATCAAAGAGTTTCACTTCTCCACTATCTGTTGTGAAGGTAGCAATCGGAGTGCGCTCTGAAATTTGAATTGCAATTGTGCCGTGAATCCAGCTTCGATTGACTTTTGCATCACCAACCCAAGACAGATGTAACAACGCACTCTTTATTACTCGAAGGTCGACCCGAGCAAGCGGCTTTCCGATTTGCAAATGGGAAGAGGTTTTACTCAAAGTTTCTTGGACACTACTTACTTGAGTAGTTCCCGATATTGCAATTTTCTTGACAGATAGAAGGTTTGACCATCCGAGCGCATATACCAACGCGATGCTTACGACCAGCAATAACGCAATAATCCCTTTAATTATTCGCGAGCGTCTTACTTCATACTCGGTAGTCATTGTTCAGTTAGCGCGGTAAGAATAACCGGAGCCAAAGAGCTCACATCACCGGCTCCGAGCGTGATTATCAGGTCGCCCGAGCTGGCTTCGGCAATTACATGGTCAATTACTTCGATCAAGGAGGATTCGAGCGTCACTTGCCTCGCTGGCAAAAACTGGGAAATTAGCGCTGAAGTGACCCCTGGGATTGGTGCCTCGCTTGCCGCATAGATATCAAGCAAATAAATATGGTCAGCCTTTGATAGGGCTGCAGCAAATTCCGGGGCGAAAGCTTTAGTGCGGGTGTAACGATGCGGCTGAAAGATTACAAGTAGGCGACCGGGCTCTACATATCGACGAGCGGCATCCAGGGTGACAGCGATCTCCGTTGGGTGATGGCCATAGTCATCGATAACTCTCACGCCTCGCGACTCACCTTTGAATTCGAATCGGCGGCGGGTTCCGGAGAATATTTCCAAGCCAGATATAAAATCAATTGGAGAGGCACCCAAAGCCAAGCCAGCAGCCAAGGCGGCAGTAGCGTTTAGCAGGTTGTGTGCGCCGGGCACCTGAAGTTTAAGTTCGCCCAAAACCCGGCCATTTTGTGTTATTCGAGCAACACTCGCCATCGGCGAGAGATGAATTCTAGATATCGAAAAGTTGGCATCGGCTCCGTAAGTAATTACCTCGATATCAGTTCTGGTGATCTCGCTCGCTAACCGAGCAGCACCCGGATCGTCAGCACACAGAACCAGAAAGCCTCCGCTCTTTATAGTGTCTACAAACTGATGGAAGATTTCAAGCACTGAATCGAAATCCGCGAAATGATCCACATGATCCAATTCAATATTGGTGATGATCGCTCCGAATGGCTGGTAAGCCAAGAAAGAGCCATCGGATTCGTCGGCCTCGGCCACGAAAATTTCACCGGTACCTAAATGGGCATTCGTTCCAGAATTATTGATTAACCCACCGATAGCAAAAGAGGGATCAAACCCGGCTTTTTGAAGAGCAACAGTTAGCATTGAAGTTGTCGTTGTTTTTCCGTGCGTCCCGGCTACGGCAATTGAAATAGATTCCGACATCAAAATTGACAGCGCACTGGCTCTGGGAATGACTGGAATTGCCTTCGCAGTTGCCGCTTCATATTCGGCATTTGAGTTCGATATGGCGCCAGAGACGACAACTAAATCAACGTCATCGATATTAGCGGCTGAGTGGCCGATGGTTACACGTGCACCCAAAACTTGTAAACCAGTTATAACCTGAGACTCTTTAACGTCGGATCCCGAAACTGATATTCCAAGGTCGAGCATAATTCGTGCCAAGCCGCTCATGCCCGCTCCGCCGATACCAATAAAATGCACTCGCATTTGTTTTAAGGCTGATAGCGAAATCATTAGTTAGACCTCACCGATGAATGAGTGTGAAGCTTGATGACCCATTCGCCTAATATTTTCGCAGAATTCAGCGGAACGATTGGAGTTCGCACCGTTGCCAGTTGCCGACCTGACTCCAGCAACCGATCAATGTTGCCCATCAACCACTCACTGGTGATGTGGGAGTTTTCAATTATCTCTGCGCGATTTCCCGAAACTAATTCCAAAGCATTTGCGCTCTGTTCACCGTTCCCGATCGGGAGCGGAATAAATAGCGCATAGTCTTGAACAGCTGCAACCTCAGCGCAGGTAACGGCACCGCTGCGTGCAATGACAAGATCAGCAGCGGCATAGAAAACCGCCATATTTGAGATGTAGTCCAAAGGTAGATAGGTTTCGCTTCGCGCCGGCAGTGGTTCAGTTTTCCCAACTCCGTGTATAACTTGGATTCCCCGCAGCTCTAACTCAGATCGAGCATCACGAATCGTTTCATTGATTCGCTTCGCGCCCTGAGAGCCGCCGAAGATGAACACGATTGGCTTCGAACGATCAAAGCCAATTTCACTGCACAACTTATCTCTCATTGCCAATCTTTCAGTTTCAGAAAGCGAGGCGACTTCTACAATATTATTTCGCAGCGGCATCCCAACAAGTTCGGCTACCTTCCATTTGGCTCCATGCGTTCGAGCCCCATCAAAGGCAACTGCAAGGTTTGAGGTCAGGTTGGATCCCAAATTATTCGCCCACCCAGGTTTACTATTTTGCTCGTGGATCAAGATTGGAATCCGCAACAATTTAGCGGCGACATAAGCAGGAGCAGCGACATAACCACCAAAGCCAACAACGACAGAACTTGAACCGAGCGCTCTAAAAGTTTGAACTAGCGCTTGCATCAGACGAATTGGCCATAAAAGTGCTGAAAGTGAGAGCTTTCGTGGCATTGGAGCCTTCTTAATGATCCGAAGAGGGAACCCTGCTTGAGGTACTAGCACGCTCTCTAGCCCCGACGCCGTTCCAATAAATTCACACTTTACTTCTGGATGTTCCTGGCGCAACCAATTGGCTACAGCTAACGCTGGCTCAATATGCCCAGCAGTACCACCTGCAACTAAAGTGACAACGCTTCTCATGGCTACTTAATCCTTGCACTACGACGGGCGCGAAGGAAACGGTTCACTTCGGGATCTTTTCGAGCCACATTCAGGACAAAGGCAATCCCCAAATAGTTGGCAATTAGCGATGAGCCGCCATACGAGATAAATGGCAAAGTAACTCCAACGACTGGGAAGAGCCCAATATCGGAGCCTAAATTGACGGCCACCTGAATCATCAACCAACAGGCAATACCCGCTGTCGCATATCGAGAAAAGATATCCTTGGTCTGCAGCGCGGTCTTAAAAATTCCGTAAATTAGAATCGCGTATAAGAACAAAACCACAAGTGTTCCCAATAGTCCCATCTCTTCCCCAATTACCGAGAAGATGAAGTCAGTGTTCGCCTCTGACAAATTTGCCCACTTCTGCCTACTGGCGCCAAGACCGACGCCAAATAGGCCACCACTTGCAAGACCCATCACGCTGTGAGCTGTTTGCCAGCCGGCAAATTTATAATTTTGAGCGGAAAAAGGATGCAGCACCGCCGCGAATCGATGTAACCGGTAAGGCTGAGTGATTACAAAGACCGCTGCGAAAGCTACACCGGCACTGATTACCACCATAAAGTGGCGAACCGGTAGCCCACTAATAAAAAGCATAGCCGCTGAGATTGCTACAACTATTAAAGAGGCACCCAAGTCCCCGCCTGCCATAATTAAAACCAACAGCACGAATATCGCTGGGAGCAAAAGTTTTAGAGCGCTCAAAGGGCGTTCAGTTCCGAGCCGCTCTTCATATCGGCGCAGTTGCAAGGCACAAAAAAGAATTAGCCCGAACTTTGCGAATTCGCTGGGCTGAATGGTAAATGGCCCAAAACCAATCCAGTTAGTGTTGCCATTAACATTTTTACCGAGCCCCGGGATCTGCGGAAGTATCAATATTCCAACGCTCGCAATAATTGCCACTCGAGCCAATTTAAGCCAAATTTCACTGCTCATCCGTGTTCCCACAACTGCTAAAACAATTGCAATCGCCAAAAACAAAAGTTGTTTTATAAATATGGAGTAAGTATTTCCACTTTGTTCAAATGATTTAACCGATGATGCCGAAAGAACCATAACTAAACCCAAGCCAGTCAAAAAAATGGTTGCGGAGAGAATCATAAAATATGCCGAGGTGGGGCGCGAAAGCAGTGAGCCTTTCCTCGCTTTTTCGATCGTTGGCTCTTTACTCATGGGGGACCAAATTTTCTACTGCAGCGGCGAAACTATTTCCGCGCTCGGCATAATTTTGGAATTGATCCATTGAGGCACATGCTGGCGCTAGTAACACTGTGTCTCCCGGCGCCGCCAAAGCTTGGGCTTGAAGAACTAACGCTCTGGCAAAATTATGAACATCGCTGGTTTTATCGACGCGAAATACGGGAATCTCAGGCGCGTAAGTTTTTAGTGCTGTGGCAATCAATTCTCGATCTTCACCAATTAAAATTGCCGCCTTTAGTCGCCCTGACGTTCTTTGAATCATCTCGGACATACTTGCGCCTTTTGCCAACCCGCCCGCGATCCAAATTACGGAGAAATAGGAAAGAAGTGCTGCCGTGGCCGCATGAGGATTAGTCGCTTTTGAATCATCAACCCACGTAATTCCATCCGAAGTTGGGATGAGTTGGAGTCTGTGATGATCAAGTTTGAAACTTGCGAGTCCTTTTTGAATATGTTTATGAGATATCCCCAGTGAGAGGGCCAGGCCAGATGCAGCTAGCGCATTAGCAACATTGTGAGGAACAGTGGGTTGGATGTCATTCAACTCTGCGATAACGGCGGCTTGGCTGTGGTCGGCAACAAATGCTCGGTCAATGATTAACTCTTCAACAACTCCAAGTTCCCCGGCATTTGGTGTATCCAACGTGAAGAAGACCTTAGTGCCATTCCAGGCAGTGGTTCTTGCCGCAATCTCAGGATCTGAAAAATTGAGAATTGCAGTGCCTGTTTGGGTTAATAACTTTAGTTTAGCGTTTGCATAATTATCGAAACTCCCATGCCAATCTAAGTGATCCTCAGCGATATTTAGGATTGCCACTGCTTCATATCTAGGGAGTTGGCTCCAGTGAATTTGAAATGATGAGAGTTCCAATGCCAGCACATCATAGGTCTGCTCACCTGTTAAGGCGCTGATGGCTGGTTCGCCTACATTCCCGCAGGCCTTACCGTTAATGCCCGCAGCCGTGAAAATCGATTCAACCATTTGGATTGATGTGGTCTTGCCATTGGTTCCGGTTAGCGCGATCCACTTTTGAAGTGGTGCAATCTCTTCCTTTACTAACCAAGCGAAATCCAATTCACTTATCAATTCCACACCCAAAGCTTGTAACTCCAAAATAAGTGGATGATCTTCTCGCCAACCAGGTGAAACGATTGCAAGATCGAGTTTCAGATCTGAACTAAAAGTTGTTTGAGAGTCGATTCCGAGTATTTCTTTCTTGGAATCATCCAGCAAAACAACCGCCACATCATTTCTTAAGCAAAATTGAATCAAACTGGAACCTGTAACGCCACCACCAAGAATTGCCACTTTCTTCTGGCGTAACTCAAACAGGAATGACATTTTAGGAGACAACCCACTGGGCGTAGAAAAGACCTAAACCAGTAGCAACGCTCAAGCCAGCCAGAATCCAGAATCGAATCACAATCGTAACCTCTCCCCAACCCATCAATTCGAAATGATGTTGTAGCGGAGCCATGCGGAAAACTCGTTTCCCACCAGATAACTTGAAATATCCTGTTTGAATAATTACAGAAAGCGTAATTAAAACGAAGAGCCCGCCTAGGGCAATAAGCAAAAGTTCGGTGCGAAGGGTGATTGCAATGCCAGCGATCGCTCCGCCCAGTGCTAGCGAACCGACATCACCCATAAAGATTCTAGCTGGTGAAGCATTCCACCAAAGAAAGCCAGCGCACGATCCTGCAAGCGCAGCTGCTACAACTGCAACATCCAACGGGTCCCTAACCGCATAACATTTAGCAATTTGCGTGACGGCACAACTTTGACCAAATTCCCAAACTCCAATTAATACAAAGGCAAGGAAGGTCATGATCGCTGCGCCGGTCGCGAGCCCGTCGAGACCGTCTGTCAGGTTTACTCCGTTGCTAGTACCTAGCACCATAAAGATCACCCAAATGACAACGAGAAAACTGCCGAGAACTAAACTGGTGTCTCGAACCGTCGAAAGGTGCAATGAAATTGGAGTAAGACCATCGTGATCTCGGAAGTGAATTCCCGCTATGGCAAAAACGGCGGCGGCCAGAGCTTGGCCAAAAAGTTTCTCTTTTGCATTTAATCCCAAGGAGCGCTGCTTTGAGACTTTGCGCCAGTCATCAGCCAATCCGACTATTCCTAAGGTAATAACTAAACTCAAAATCAAGATTGCCGAAGCGCTAATACGGATTCCGGTTATCAAGTGGCTCACAAAATAGGAAATGACCGTTGCAAAGATCAGAACGATCCCGCCCATAGTTGGTGTTCCGTGTTTTACATGGTGAGTTGTTGGCCCATCATCTCGAATAAATTGACCATAGCCACGTTTGGCTAGAACTCTGATTAAAATCGGAGTCCCTAAAATGGTTAGCAACGCCGCCAACGCTCCAGATATCAAGATGCCTTTCATGCGCTGCGCTCTTTCCATACCGCTAGGAGTTGTTCGGCAAGTTGCTCTAACTTCTCAGATCTTGAAGCTTTCACCAGAACTACATCGCCAGCGGAAAAATTAGCCGCGAGTGCACTAGCCACAGTCAGCGAATCAAAATCGTGCACCGTTGTAGTTTCTCCCAAATCCTCGCGACCTTCCAACTTCTTATCATTTTGCCGGTAGGCCTTTGTGCCAACTTGAACCAAATGATCAATTCCGATGTCAGAGACGAGTCTGCCAATCGCCTCATGTTCTATACCTTCGGACTCGCCGAGTTCATTCATCTTCCCCAGAAATGCCCACGAAAGTCCACCTCGCTCCTGAGACAGTAAGGCCAAAGTTCGTAAAGCTGCGGCCATACTGTCTGGACTGGCGTTATAGGCATCATTTATTAGAAGCAGCCCATCAGCTTCGTGCAATTCCATTCGCCATTTACTGCCTGCGGTTGCTGTAGATAGCGCTGCTGCGATCGTCTCAATTGGAATTCCGAGCCCGGTGGCCACGGCGGCCGCAGCTAATGCATTTGAGACTTGATGCAAGCCTAGAAGTTGAAGCCCGACTGCCTGTCGCCCCTCAGGAGTTACGAGATCAAAATGAGCACGACCTTCGCGAAGTTCAACGTCGGTCGCTCTGATATCGCAATCTGAACGCTCCCCAAAATTCAAAACTTTATTTGATGTAGTTGCCGCCATAGCGCGAGTGAATTCATCGTAATTTCCTAAGACGGCAATCGCGCCTGGGAGCAAACTAGTAATCATTTCACCTTTTGTCTTCGCAATGTTCGATCGCGAACCGAATTCCCCCAGGTGTGCTCTGCCAACATTTAATACGACACCAACATCCGGACTGGCGACTTCAACTAACTTGGCAATATCTCCCATGTGTCTTGCGCCCATTTCGAGAACGCAAAAGTCGGTTGCTTCGTTGCAACTTAAAAGTGTTAAGGGCACGCCAATTTCGTTATTTAGATTTCCGATGGGCGCCACCGTTACGCCTACGCTCGATAGTAGATGATGAAGAAAATCCTTTGTTGTGGTCTTTCCCTGAGAACCCGTTATCCCGATGACTTTGCAAGATTTCATCTTTAGTCGGGCAGCACGAGTTAAATCCATCAGCGCCTGACCAACATCGGAGACCAAAATTGAAGGGCCAGATATCGGGCGTGTTACCAATGCAAATCGGGCGCCATTTGCGATTGCAGATTCGGCAAAATCGTTGCCATCGGAAGTTTCACCCCTGAATGCGACGAAAAAGTTGGCTGTGGTTGCCAAGCGCGAATCGATGCAAGGAATTTCCGTGATTAACGACTCTGGGCTCAGCTCATACAGCGAACCATGAATGATTTGTGCGATCTCGCCAGCTGTCATGGCGATCATGGACTCGCCTCGATTGCCATCGCCAACTCTTTGCGATCATCAAATGGATACTTAATGCCAGAAATTTCCTGACCCTGTTCATGCCCTTTTCCCAAAATTACAACCGTATCCCCTGCTTCTGCGCTGGCTACTGCGTAAACAATCGCCGCTTTTCGATCAAGAATAATCGCGCTAGGGGTTGCAACAACTACATCGGCAACCATTTCATCTAAAATTGCCGCTGGGGATTCAGAACGCGGATTATCGCTAGTGAAGATCGCAACATCTGCAAGTTCTTGAAGCGCTCGACCCATCAAGGGACGTTTCGTTCGATCTCGATCGCCGCCACAGCCTAAAACCGCAATTAACCGATGTTCGGAATCAGTTTTGAGGGTGGTCAACACGCGCCTGACGGCGTCGGGACTGTGGGCAAAATCGACTAAAGCCCGAAACGGTTGTCCCAGATTTACACTTTCAAGTCGACCAGGGGCTCCCTGAAGATGACGTAAGTTTGACGCAATTGAAAGCGGATCCAGCCCGCTTTGAACTGCCAAGGCAATAGCCATAATCGCATTATCTAAATTGTGATCACCAATCAACGGCAGAAAGCCTTCAATGAGAATTCCACCGGCTCCTCGCAGCGAAATCTCGAAGCCACCGCTAACCTCGTTGTGAGAAAGGTAGTACCAATCGGCCTTCGAATTCGAGCGCGAAACCGTGGAAATTGGGATTTGAGAGATCTCAAGCAAACGCACGCCATACGGATCATCAATATTTACGTAGCCAATGTCGGCGTACTCGGTCGTAAAAAGTTTTGCCTTAGCGGCAAAATAGTTTGCCATGGTGCCGTGAAAATCCAGATGATCTTGCGTCAAATTAGTGAATGCCGCAATTGAAAAATGTGAACCAGCCATTCGAGATTGTTCTAGAGCATGACTACTAACTTCTGCTACCAAATGTGTGACGTGTCGCTCTGCCATCGTAGCCATAATCGATTGAAGTTCGGTCGCTTCTGGCGTAGTGAAGGTAGTTGGGTAATGGTCAAGCCCAATATCAACTCCGAGGGTTCCGATGAATCCTGCTTCGCGCTTCTCAAGCTGCCATAACTGATAGAGCAATGAACTAGTGGTGGTCTTGCCATTGGTCCCCGTAATCCCAACCGAAACCATTGATCGAAGCGGAAAATCATTTACCCAAGACGCAATGTCTCCGGCTCTACGCTTTGGATCAGCGATCACCATCATCGGCAATTTAGGAAATTCCATTCCCGCGCCCTCAAGATCGGTCACCACAGCAACCGCGCCGAGTTCCGCCGCCTTGGCAATGAATTTCGCACCATGCACTTTTCCGCCAGGCAGCGCTAGAAAGAGATCTCCTGGTTGAACCAAAGCAGAATTGCTGGTCACTCCGGAAATCGGAACCTGCGGAACAAGATCTACTGACCCTAAGAATTTAGCCAAATCGGCGAAATTCTTGCTTTGAATTTCAAGTGGTCTCATTTCGCTACCTCACAACCAAAGTAGCGTTCTTGGTGAGACTTTCAGTGAGCTTCTTCGCGATCGCTTGTGCTTTGGCTAAATTCGCCTTCTTCAACTCCGTTTCGGTGAGCGGATAAGTAACCGTCTTAGTTGGAGTTGGTGGAATATGTCGCGACTGCAATACAAAACTCATTACCTGCTTAAATACCGGGCCACCGAGCGAGCCGCCCCAGTGCAGCCCTTGAGGATCTTGGATCGTCACACTAACAACATATTTGGGAGCGTCCGCCGGTGCAAATCCAATAAAGGAGGCGGTATAGCCTTTATAACATCCGCATTTCTCATCAATTCGCATCGCGGTTCCCGTCTTTCCCGCTACCCGATACCCAGGGATTGCCGCCTCTGGAGCCGTACCGTTGGCCGAAACGACGCTCTCGAGCATAGTTCGAATTTGTCTAGCTGTATCTGAGCTAACGACTCGGCTAGAACTTTGTAATTTTGTTGGCGAATAGTTTCCGCTTTGATCGATCAAACCAGCAACAATGTTGGGGGTAACTCGCACACCACCATTTGCAATGGTGGCAAATACGCTGGTTGCCTGCAATGCAGTAAGTGAGTAACCCTGACCAAAAGCTATAGTTGGCGCCGAGGTTTGCGACCAGGCCGAGACCGGGTGAAGAATTCCGGTTGCTTCGCCCAGAAGGTGTGAATTAGTAGATTGACCGATCCCATAGCGAGCTAAATAATCATAAAGAGTTGGGTTGCTCATAGTTTCGCCAACTTGGATTGCGCCAGTATTGCTAGATATCGCTAAAGCGCCCGTTGCAGTTAGTCGCTCCGTTGCATGCTTTTCATGGTCTTTAAAGGGTCGACCGCCGCGCTTTAATGAGTAAGGAATTGTCAGAACAGTGGTGGGGGTAATTTTGCCTTCTTCGATCGCAGCTGAATAGGTAATAATCTTTCCGGTAGATCCAGGTTCATACACATCCTGTACCGCTGGGTTTCGCAGACTATCAACCGATATTGACTTCTTTATCGATGGGTCAAAAGTTGGTGCGCTGGCTTCAGCGATGAGCGCTCCGGTAGTTGGATCCATAACAATGACGGTGCCTGATTTAGCATGTGCGCTCTTTACCGCTGCGACGATTGCAGCCTGTGCCACCCACTGAATATCACGATCAATCGTTAACCGAATGCTGGTCCCGGCTTTTGCTTCTATCTTGATTTGTTGCGAACCAGGAATAATAGTTCCGGCGCCATTCGCGTAAATGTATTTTCCGTTTGTTCCAGCCAGCACTGAATTCAGGCTTGCCTCTAAACCACCCGCACCATCGCCGGCATCATTTGTTATACCAACTAGCGTTGAAGCCAAGGCACCAGTTGGATAAGTTCGAATATACCCGCGCTCTGAGAAGAATCCGACGATCCGTTTTGCTACTCCGCCACTTTGCTTTAGTGCGGTGTCATTGTAACTTTGAAGCGTAGCTGTTAGGTCTTTCCAGATCGCAGGCGCAACATTCTTAGCAATGATTTGATAACGCCGAGTCCCAGTCAGCAACGTCGTCAGATCGCTCTCTTTCAAAGAGAGGATGGGGGCTACGATCGATGCCGTTAGTTTTGGATCTGTGATCATTGTTTGATCAACAACAACATTTATCGCAGCGATGCTTCGAGCCAGTTCAACACCATTAATATCGGTGATGTTTCCCCTTGGTGCAAGTAAGACCGAAGAGTTCATCAATTCGCTTTGAGCTCTTGCGGTATAGCTCTCGGCCTGCACGGCTTGAACTTGTACCAACCGCCCAGCGAAAATAATTAGAAGTAAAAAGGAAAATAAAACTAGCTGTTGAATACGGCCGCTAACCATTTTGTTGTAACTCATTAGTGAGCCACCTTTACTCGCTTTGGCGAGATGGTTCCTTTTGTTACTGGCAAATTATGGAGTTGCGCTTTAGGAAGATTGGAAATATCGCTTCCTGGAACCAGCGGGTGGCTTTCAACCGAATTCAAATCTAAGAATTCCGGATTTACCGCTGGAATCATTCCCAGTTTTGTAGCAGCCGACGCCAAATGTTCTGGCGATGACTCTTTTGCCACCAACTGGGTAATCGCATCGCGTTGGTCGTTAAATAAATTGGTTTGAATCTTAAGACGTTGAAGCACAAAGGCATCTTGTGTCAACAACGTGTTGATTACCAGAAGAGAGATCAAGCCCGCAAGGAAGATCGCAGTAAGAATTGCGATAAAGCCGGCGCGATCAGTTCGTTCACCGCTAAAGATTTCAAATTCCGGAGCGAGCTTTAAGAAGTTGGTTCGTCGACCTCGTACCGGATTTCGACGGGGCGCTAGTTCTTCAGGCGCTAATTGCGAAATGGCCATCATGCGGCAATCCGCTTTATTGCTCGAAGTCTCATGGATTGAGCGCGCGGATTGGCTTCAATCTCTGCCTCGGTGGCGCTTTCGCTGCCGCGAATTACGAAGGCAAATTTCGCGGCCAAATGTGGAAGCTCGACCGGAAGACCTCTTGGAGTTCCAGATTCCGTTACTTTGGTGAATGCGCTCTTAACGATTCGGTCTTCCAGCGACTGATAGGCCATAACAACTAGCCGACCGTCTACTGCCAACCGTTCAATCGCAGCTGGAATTGCACGTTTAAGAACTTCAAGTTCTTGGTTTACTTCGATTCGAAGCGCTTGGAAGGTACGTTTCGCTGGATTGCCGCCGGTTCGCCTGGCTGGAGCGGGAATGCTGTTTTTAACTAACTCAGCTAGATCCTTGGTGCTGTTAAGTGAATTAGTGCTGCGGGCTTTAATAATATTTTCAGCAATCTTCGCCGCAAACTTCTCTTCTCCATATTGCCAAAGAATCCGATTTAGTTGTTGATGGGTATAGGTATTTAATATTTCAGCAGCCGTAACTCCGGAACTTTGATCCATTCGCATATCCAGCGGCGCATCTTGAGAGTAAGCAAATCCACGTTCCGCTACATCTAACTGCATTGAAGAAACTCCCAAATCAAAGAGAATTCCCTCGACATTGGAGATACCTAAATCCGAAAGCACTTCTGCGATTTCATCATAAACCGCATGGACGATAACAATTCGATCCCCGAATTCATTTAAATTATTACGCGCAATAGCGATCGCGGTTAGGTCGCGATCTAAACCGATAATTTTCAAATTGGGATATCTCGAAAGCAGCTCTTTGCTATGTCCGCCCAAACCTAAAGTTGCGTCAACAATTATTGGCGCCTCACAGAATTCAATTGCCGGGGCAAGCAGCGCGATGCAACGATCAAGCGCAACTGGAATGTGTTGCATCAACTTCCCCTCCCCCGAACTAAATTTCCTAATTAATCACGTAATACTTTTTCTTCAGCGTTGACAAGATTTTCTTTCCCTCTCTCCTCTGGTCACCGCCGGCCGACGGATCTATGAGAACGGCGCCGGGGAAGTGGCGCCGTATCTTAAAAAGGTCGGCGGTGGCCACAAGAGAGAGGAATTAGAAGAGCCCGGGCAACACCTCCGAAGAAACATCCGAGAAACTCTTCTCGCGGTCGGTGAGGTAGGTATTCCACGCGCTGGAATCCCAAATTTCTAATCGAGTATTGGCCCCGATGACCACACACTCCTTTGCCAGATCGGCATAGGTCCGAAGTCCTTGCGGAATGCTGACTCGACCTTGTTTATCGGGAACTTCATCGTGAGCGCCAGCGAACATGACTCGCATGTAGTCACGAGCAGCTTTCTCAGTTACCGGGGCTTGGCGAAGACGTTCAGTTATTGCGAAAAATTCAGCGGCGGGGAAGACATATAGGCAGCGCTCCTGCCCCTTGGTAATCACCAGGCCATTGGCCAATTCATCGCGAAACCTGGCCGGAAGGATAATCCGCCCCTTCTCATCCAATTTGGGTTCGTGGGTGCCAAGAAACATCTTCACCCCCCAAAAAGCCGTTAATAGTTACGCTTGGAACTTGCCTCAAGCCACCACTTTACTCCATATTCCCCCACTTTCAACCATCTAGCGCCCTTTTCTTTCCGATTTTGGGCATAAAAAAACCACCCGAAGGTGGCTTTAGTAAAAGAGTTTTAACCCTTAATTTTCGAAGTTCCGCCGATCCCAGCGCTCTTCTAGCTTTGCGCTCCACGGGGTCTTCTTCGGCTTTGGCCCCTTGTAGTTAGGCGAAGCGTTTGAGCGACCAAGATTAGAAAGTAGAAAGAGAACGCCAACTAGGGCTACTAAGAAGCCGATAATTCCACCAGGCGTGCTCTTGGCTACCAAGCCAATCAATAGCACCGCCATGCCGGTAAGCAGAAGCAGTCCACCCATAAGCAGGCGGCTTCCTTGGCGAGTTCGAGCCTTGCCGGTCATAGTTAAAACTAAGCGTGGATCATCTTGTTCCAGGGCAGCTTCCATCTCGGCCAATAGGCGACGTTCATTATCGGAGAGAGCCATATTGGAAGAATAGAGCAGGCTCGGGTTATGGGAAAGTCAAAGGGCCTGGAAAAACCAAAATCGGGTCAAATTCACAGCAAAGCTGGGTTATTTTGCCGCGAAGGGTCAGCTTATGAAGGTTTGGACTCTGAATCAGGGGGCGGCAGGCGCTTAACTAGCCGCGCCGGACGAACTGAACCGCTACCAAAGCGTGCCGAGGCTTTGTCCACCGCTGCCTCTGCCTGGCGCCAGCCTTTTTCGCGCTCTCCTAATACGAGTTGCTCTGGTGCCGCGGCCCCAGAAACTAACCCCTCCAAACTAACCCCGACCAAGCGCAACCTGGCCCGATCCAATTTGAGCGCTTCGTACAATTTCTTTACAACTTCGTAACTCTCTTGGGTGCCATCAATCGGTAGGGCCAAAGTCTTTGATCGATTGATTGTTTTAAAATCAGCGAATCGAACTTTGATGCTAATTGTTTTTGCAAACATCCTGCGTGCCCGAAGTCTGGCAGTTGCTTTTTCAGTTAGCCGCAAAAATTCGCGCAGAATTATTTCTGGATCATCGATATCAACGGCAAATGTTTCAGCTGCACTAATACTTTTATCTGGTTCATCTGGTGAAACATCGCGATAATCTCGACCCCACGCAAGTTCATAAAGTGCAGATCCGGTTGCTTCGCCCAGCGCCCTTATTAGTGTGGCTCGTGGCGTATTTGCAAGTTCTGAAACGGTGCGCAATCCCAAACGCAATAGCTCCTCATTGGTCTTTGGCCCCACTCCCCAAATATCGGAGACGGGAAGCGGATGCAAGAATTCTAAGATGCGATCGGGCGCAATCTCGAGCATGCCATTTGGTTTGCAGTGGCCCGATGCTAACTTTGCAATGAACTTGCTGCTAGCGATTCCTACCGAACAAGTAATACCTTCTTCGGATTCGACTCGGGCTCGAATCTTTATTGCAATTTCGCGGCCACTACCCAATAAGCGTTTTGATCCAGTTACATCTAGGAATGCTTCATCTAGCGACAGTGGTTCAACAAGTGGCGTAAAAGCGGCGAAGATCTCCATGATGTGATCAGATACTTCGCCATAGCGTTCGTGATTGGGAACAACAAAGATTGCACTTGGTGCCATGCGACGCGCTCTGGAGACTGGCATCGCAGCTCTGATACCAAACTTTCGGGCGGCATAATTTGCCGATAGAACGACGCCACGGGCACCTGCTCCAACGACTACAGCTTTGCCGCGAAGTGAGGGGTCATCTTTTTCCGCGACAGAGGCGTAGAAGGCATCCATATCCACGTGGAGGATGGTGGAATACTCTGGTTTTTCAGCCATTGAGGGGCTCACAAACTCGAAGGCTACGCCACTTTTCGTAAGAAGCGGCTAACTCCCACGCGCCAGTTGCCCGCAACGAAATTCCTCTTGGACCAGTCCGCCTAATCTCGCCTCGTACTAAAAAGAGTGATGTGCGATAGAGCAAGTCGGCAGAGCTCGCCTGCATATCTTCAAAAAAAGTAACATCATTACAGCCATAGCCATCATCTAAAGTTAAAAACATAACCCGCCTGCCAGATCGAACCGGCGGAGTCTGGAGCGCCACCTTTACGCCAGCAACTAATACTGAAGATTTAGCACGTTGCTGAATTAGATCTGAAGACCGGATCGCGCCAATCTCATTAAGGAATTCGCCGTAGAACTCCATCATGTGATGAGAGATATCCATCCCCATAATTTCGATCTCGTTGCGAACCCGCTCTGCCGGTGTTAAATCGGGTAAACCGCTGGATACCAGTGTTGGAGGTTGCAAACCCAAAGTCATCTGGCCGCTGCCTAAACTTTTGCGGTTACCCGTTAAACGATCAACATCTTGGAGATGAAGGAGTAGGTCACGGCGATTAATTTTCTGCTCTTGCAGTGAATGCAATTGATCGAAGGCACCAACCGCAATCAGCGACTCCGTTGTTGGCCGGCTGGCACCCGCTCGGCGCACAAAGTCACCTACATCTTGGTAAGGCTGTCCCAAAAGAATACTTTCGATCTCTTGGTCGTTGATTCCACTAAGTTCTGAAAAGGCCATCCGAATTGCATAGCCGCGAGCATCTGGAAGTGTTAACGAAGCGCCAGTGCTCATAAGATCCGGCGCCGTATACGGAGTTCGCAACGAAACGCTGGTGCGTTCTACTCGATAGGTTCGATCTGAAAGATTAATATCTAACGGTGCAATGGTTATCCCCCATTGTCTGGCCTCATCCAAAATTAACCGTCTGGGATACATTCCTGGATCATGTGTTAGCGCGCCAGCGATAAAGGCTGCGGTGTGATGAGTCTTCAGCCAAGCTGATTGATAGGTAGGTAGCGCAAATGCTGCCGCATGGGCTTTGCAGAATCCGAACGAGGCAAAGGCCCTAAGGATCTCCCAAACTTCTGCCACTATTTCGTAGGAATAACCGCGAGCCAGCGCTGCTGGGTAGAACCAATCGCAGACTGCTTGTTGGCCGTCAATGGTTCCCAAGTCCCGCCGCTTCTCATCAGCTTCTGCCAATGAGATCCCGCTAAGAATTGCAATAATTCGAATGACCTGCTCGTGAAAGACAACCACCCCTTCAGTCTCGGCCAAGACTGGTTCGAGATCGGGATGAATATTGGAGCGCTTGCGCAGCCCTTGTCTGGAGTTAAGGAAGGGCGTGATCATGTCGCTCTTTACTGGCCCGGGGCGAAATAACGAGATATCAATTATTAGATCGGTGAAATTATTAGGCGCTAGCTTGCCAACTAATTCCCGCTGCCCTGGACTTTCGACTTGGAAGATTCCTAAGGTCCGAGTCGATTTGATTAAATCAAAGGTCTTTACATCATCTAATGGAACTTCATCAATCGCTATTACTTCGCCATCTACTCGTTCGATTTCGCGGAGAGCATAAGAGATAGCCGATTGCATCCGAACGCCCAAGATATCGAGCTTCAATAACCCGATTGCCTCGACATCATCTTTATCAAATTGAACCATTGGATATCCACTGGCATTGCGTTGGATTGGTGCGTGATCTAGCAACCCAATGTCGGAAAGGGCAACGGCACATGGATGCATAGAAAGGTGGCGAGGTAGGCCATCTAGTCGACCAGCTAATTCGATCGCCATCTTCATCACTGGCGTAGTGAGATTTAAACTTTTTAACTCTGGCAAATTAGCTAGCGCTTTAGCAATATTGCGCGCTCTGATATGAGGAAGTGCTTTGGCAATTAGATCAATCTCCATTGGGGCAATCCCTAAAGCCGCGCCAACATCGCGAATGGCATGACGGGCTCGGTAGGTCTCAACCATTGCAACTGTGGCGCAGCGGGAACTATTTCCGGGCTTGGTCCAATTGGGATCGCCGTAGCGCTCGAAGACGGCATCGTAAATTTCTAACCGTCTGGCAGATTCAACATCGATATCAATATCTGGCAGTTCATGGCGCAGCGTGGAGCAGAAGCGCTCCATCAAAAGACCATAAGAGATCGGCTCTACTCCAGAGATCCCCAATAGATGGCAGATCAGTGAGCCCGCTCCGCTGCCACGCGCTGCAACACGGATTCCCAAATTGCGCGCCATATCGGTGATATTTGCAACGGTAAGAAAGTAAGACTCGTAGCCCAAAGTTCTAACTGTTGCTAGTTCATCTTCTAGCCGCGAAGCTGCTGGGACTGAGCGAGCACCGCTATAGCGCTGGTGTAATCCAACTTCGCAACGTTCACGTAGTTGCCGAACTAAACCTTCTCGGTCTTTAGCACCTACGACGCTGGGTTCGGGCAGATGAATTTCGCCAATTCCGATATCGCGCCGCGCTGATAGCAGCGAGCGCTCTGCCCACTGGTTAGTAGTAATCAATAAATTTCTGCCGTTCCGCTCGCCAGCCGCGCGCGAAATTTCATCAGCGATAGCTGCCATATCCGAACTGCTTTTGAAATAGCCTTCGCTGTTATTTCGTTCGGTGTGGCGATCATGCAATGGAACCAAATTTCTGGTGGCATCAAGAACATCGGCAACTGGGCCATCGCTGCGATCGAGCATCCGAGCGGAGTTGGTAAGAATCGCGGGCAGACCATGATCGCGAGCGAAACCCAACATCCGGGCGGCGAGCGTTGTAGAAAATGGCCCGTCGCCTCGGACTTGATGCGAGACACATTCCACCGCCTGATCGGCAAATAGCTCACGGGTTGAGTTATAGATTGATAATGCTTCGTCATATCGCCTGGAGCCAATTGCCGTAGCTAACTGCGAATCGGCACCATGCAGCAGCAGCAAATTTGTTGAGTACTCGGAAAACTTTGCCAGCAGCTCATAGGTAAGCAGGTTCTCTTCCCCTGCCATATTGATGCTAGAAAGCAACCGATACAACGAAGCTAACTGCCCAGATTGTGCCAACAAGGTGACGCGATACTTCTTATGGATGAGACTTAAATTGACGCCCAGAATCGGCGTGATCTGATTGGCCTCGCAACTTTGCGCAAAGCGAATTGCCCCCGCCATTCCATCGCGATCGGTTAGCGCCAAAGCGCTCATCCCAAATTCCGCAGCTCGTTCTACAAGTTGGGCTGGTTGCGCAGTTCCATATTTAAAGGAGTAGCCACTGGAGAGATGGAGGTGCGTAAAAGGAGTTGTCATTATTAATCCGCAGTTGCAACGAAATTAGAGTGGTCTGGAGGTAGGGCGAATGAGCCAGGTGCCGGTGATCTCATCGCGCTCAATTTCAAAGGTGGTCAAGGTTCCTTCGGGGGCAGCTTCTACGCGCCAAATAGCTCGGGCGCCATCATCGAAGATATTGCTCTCGTTGAGATGGTTATTGCCATCGGCAATCCGATTCCACCAGCCGCCGGATTCGCGCCACCTGGAGACGATGGCATGGACATGGAAGCGGCGCCCCTTGTAGAGGAACTCTGTGGGCTCGCCTTCAGGAGCGAGCACTCGGGCGGTATTGGCCGGGACTGGCTCTGCAGGGCTGGTTGATTCGAACATATGTTCGAAAGATAGTCGCCACCCCCGACACTGGCAACTCCCCCGATTGGCGCTCCCTCTAGATCAAACTGACCAGACTTTTGCTTGAAAATTCAACATTTTAGTCTGACAGTATTGCCCCATGCATATTGCCATGGCACTAATCGCTGGCGGCTTCATCGGAACGGTCCTGGGCTTCGTTGGTGCCGGTGGCGCAATGCTTTCGGTCCCGATCCTGCTCTACCTCTTTCACTTCACTCCGATGCATGCAACGACTGCCGCGCTAGCCGTGGTCTTTCTAGCTGCTGCCTTTGGGACCCTCCCAAAGTTTCGGGATAAAGATGTCCTGATCCGCGATGCCGCCACTATCTGGGGAATCGGGCTAATAACAAATATCGGTGCCAGCGCGATCTCAAAACATATTTCAGAAAATTTCATTGTCTCTGGCTTCTCAACCATTTTGATAGTCGCCGGAATCTCGATGTTGCGAAAGCCATCGGAAACTAAATCGGAACGCCAGATGCCGATCGCGGCCTTAATTGCGATCTCACTGACAATTGGTGCGATGACTGGACTCTTCGGAATTGGTGGCGGCTTTCTAGCAATCCCGGTTTTGGTTCTCTTCTTTCATACTCCGCAAAATAAGGCGGCAGGTACTTCACTACTAATCATCTCTCTAAACAGTTTGACCGCCTTCTTGGCGCACCATTCAATTTGGCACGAGATCAACTGGACAATCCCAATCGCAATGGGAGCTTCGGCGATAGTCATCTCAACGCTCGCTTCGCACTTTAGTTCGCGAGTACCAGCCATCAAACTTCGAAAATACTTTGCCGGTTTGCTTTTCGCGATTGCGATCTATTCATTATTGAAGACTTGGTTACTGAATTAAGTAATTATTTCGGCGCTCTAACGGTCTTGGAAAGATAACCCGCCAGTATTAGTACTGAACATGGGAAAGCCATCGCCACCGGTAATGAAAACAGATCTGCTAAGGAACCGGTAACAACAGGGCCAATGTAATAAGCCAACAAGCCAATAACCCCGACTCGGGCGATGGCGACCGAGGGTGCTATTGCAGTCATTCTTCCGGTCGCGGAAATAAAAGCTGGAACCATAGGGCCGATTCCGAGCCCAGCGATTATGAAACCAAAGATTATGATCCCAAGCCCAAGATAAATGTTGAAACTGGAGACGGGTACGGCGATGGCAATACATGCTCCAAGCGTTACGCCACCAATATAGCCACCATATTTAACAATTCGCTCGGCACCATATTTCATCATTAGATGATCGCCGCTAAATCTTCCTACGATCATTGCCAAAGCAAAGGCGCCGAAGGCTGATGCATCTAGCCCGGTCCCGATTCTCATATGTTCGTGTAGCAAGATCCCAGCCCAGTCACTGGCAGCCGCTTCGGGAATCAAACAACCGATTAAGCCAAAACCAATCAGCCACAAAATACCGGTACCTTTGCCAAAGAATGGAATCTTTGCGCTGGTAACTTCCTCATGACCTGCATGGCCATCAAGGTTATCTGGTAGCAGATTAAGTAAGTTAGGGATGAAAACCACGAAAGAGATAATTCCGACTCCGACAATATTTTCCTTCGAAGTAGTGTGATGAGCGAGAAGTCCACCAATAGCAGCGGCGATTAGCGCACCTACACTCCAGGACCCATGGAAACCTGACATATAGCGGCGGTCCAATATCTTTTCTACCGCAACCGCTTGAGTATTCACGGCATTATCGATTGCGGAGTAGCCAATTCCCATTACAAACAAGGCAATTACCAAGCTCCATTTTGAGTGCGCAATTCCCAACAGAATCAGCCCGCCCGACATTTCCAAACCGGCAATCAGAGCTACCCGCCGCGACCCAAAGGTGTGGATCATCCGTCCCGCTAACTGTGCGCCAATTACTAAGCCAATTGGGCTGCCTAACAAAACGACGCCGAACTGGGAGTTGCTCATATGTAACGCATGTTTAATTTCGGGAATCCGAGGAACCCAAGCATTTGCCATCACGCCCATGGTCCCGAAGGCCAACCAGAGCATGTTTCGAGCTCGGGTCGCGATTACCTCCGAGGGGCGTTTAACTTTCGCTGCCGAACTTTGCAAAATCGCCTCGCCTCCGAGCAATTAACTATGAAACGCTTCTCCTATGGAACTGGTTAAACCTGGGATGGAGCATATCGGCAGTTATGCCGAGGCGCTTCGCCGCGGCTGGAATTTTCGCTGGCAAGAAGGCACTACCGACCTTCCTCCTTATTGTCTGGGTCATATTGGATATTCGGTAGCTCCGTGGAAACAGAATCTGGGTTATGCCACAGAAGCCTTGAAGCAAATCTTGATTCCGGCTAAGGAGCGCGAAATGCCCTTCGTGGAATTAACTACCGATATCGACAACTTCGCTTCGCAGAAAGTGATTCAGAAAAATGGTGGCCTTCTGATTGAGGAATTTTCAAAGATTGCCGAGCAAGGTGGCGCCCCTTCCTACCGATGGCGCATATATTTCTAGTGCCAGCCCCAGTAGCACTTCTTTAATGCGGGTGTACTTTCCAGAGCATGATAAATACCGCCTCGATTATGCAACGGAAGAAAACCAATTGGTTAGCAATCGTGGCAGTTACCTCGGCGATCGCGGTCTACTTCCTAATTATCTTTGGGAGCCATGTAAGAGTCACAGATTCCGGTATGGGTTGTCCCGATTGGCCACTATGTAAAGGCAGCCTAAATCCCAATCAGGGTTTCCATGCCTTCATGGAACAGACTCATCGTTATTTAGCCGGAATCGTCACAATCCTGGTAGCCCTTACGATATTTATTGCCTATCGCACCAAAGCTCGCGTTGCCGCTATCCGACCAGCAGTAATCACGGGGGTAACGGTACTTATTCAAGTAGCTCTCGGCGCCGTTACCGTCTTTGATGGAAATGGTGCCCCAACTGTTGCGGCACATCTGCTTGCCGGACTTTCACTTCTTGCCGGCGCGACTATTACCGCTGTTGCGGTCTTGGTAAACCGCTTGGAAGTGGCTGGTCCACGTTTGGCACCGATCGGTTGGATTGCAATTAGCGGTGCCGGAATTCTCTACTTAACCGGTTCACTAGTTATCAATGCTGAGGCTGAAAAAGCTTGCGCAAGTTTCCCACTGTGCCCAACCGGCCAACCTGCCCGCTTCGTTGCCTTGCATTTGATCCATCGAAGTATGGTCGTTATCGCAGGTCTAGCATTAATTGCATTCGCCCTTCATGCGTGGGAGAAATGGTCGAATATCAAAGGCGCGCGCACATTGGCCGCCACCATAATTCTCTTACTTATTTCAACCGCAGGGCTTGGCATTCTAAGCGCTTTGCACAAAGCGCCACCTCATCTCCAAGATCTGCATCTGGCAGGCGCCGCTGCCGTCCTGGCGATATCTACTGCCTTGGCATCGTTAGGTTGGTTATCAGGTGCCGATTCGACTTCGGAAAAAGTGGCCGTTAACTAATACTCCGACCGTTCTCCCTTACTCTTTGCACCATGGCGGATATCAGAGAAAAAGCTGCAGTTCAACGAGTTCTCGCCGCACTTGCCGAACATGGGCTAAGCGGCGAGGTTCGAATCTTGGCCGATAGCGCTCGGACCTCAACTGAAGCAGCAGATGCTTTGGGTATTGCCGTTGGTCAGATCGCTGCTTCGATAATCTTCAAACTCCCAGATGGCTCCCCGCTTTTGATAGTTACCTCTGGCCGCCATCGGGTGGATACCGAATTAGTTGCCCGCACTTTAGGAATCGAAACGCTAGATCGCGTGGATGCCAACTATGTAAAGGAACGTTCAGGATTTTCGATTGGCGGCGTTGCACCGATTGGCTGGCTTTTACCTGCAACTATATTGATCGATGAGGCGCTAAATGATTATGAAGTTGTTTGGGCTGCGGCGGGACACCCACACGCGGTCTATCCAACTAGCTTCGCGGAATTGCTTGAATGCACTGGTGCGCGACCAATGTTCGTCGGCGAATAATCCACCTTCCGCGTATTATCTGAACCTACACGGAACTATTCTGAAAGTGGAGCAAAAATGAAACTGTGGTCGCAAACCTTTGGCGAAGGTGAAGACTTGGTTCTCATTCACGGAATGGGCTCCGCTAGCACCGCCTGGAAATTGATAGCTCCAGAATTAAGCAAAAGTTTTCGCGTCACTTTGATCGACCTTCCCGGCCACGGCCAAAGCCCGTTCGACCCTGGGCAACATATGGACCCGCCAGCTCTCGCAATTCTGGTTTTTAAAAACCTCCATGATTTAGGAATTCACAAATTCCACTTGGCCGGAAATTCTTTAGGGGGTTGGGTGGCGCTCGAAATGGCAGCTGCAAATCCCGATGAAGTTTTATCTGTTACGGGTCTCGCCCCCGCCGGACTTTGGTTGACGCCGTTTTGGACTAGGTTGCCAACGGCATCGGCTTCAAAATATATGGCTAGCGGGTTACGACAAGTCGCGCCGAACTTGCTTCGTTTCACTTGGGCAAAGAAGATTGGTTTCGCTTTGGTTAGTCCGCGTTGGCAGGAGTTAAGTCACGAGACCGTCGTCGATGCGACTTTAGCCATGGGAAGTTCGTTGGGATATTTTCCGGCTTGGGACGGCTTGCTGAAGAAGCGTTTCGATAAACAAGTGGCAACATCAATTCCCGTGACCATAATTTTTGGCGACAGCGATAACACTCTCCCTGCCAGGACTTGTCAGGAACGGATTCTTGCGCCGGCACATTCCAAGTGGATCATCTTGCCCGAAAGTGGTCACGCGCCGATGTGGGATCACCCCCAGGAGGTAACGGCCGAAATATTACGAACCGCTGGTGCATCGGTGTGATTGTTGCGCTCTATTTTTGGGATGTCGGGCCAAGCTCGGTTCCATTGGCTTTCGGACACATGGCGCTGGATCGTTTTAAATTGGGTCGGCTAAAGAAAGAATCAAAGATTTCCTTTTTTAAACTTTTGGGAACGGGAAAAGGGAAAAGCTTTACTCCGAAAGATGCTGACCCGCTTCGCTGGGGGTTGCTGGTATGTCTGCCCGAAGAGCGCATAAACAGTTTCGATAATTCCCCACTAATAAATCGATGGCGCACGATTGCAAAATCTGAGTTTCGAACTTTGCTGATCCCGATCGCAAGCCATGGACAGTGGGCCGGGGTCGAACCGTTTGAGATTAAAAATGAATTGGAATGGGTCGGTCCGGTCGCAGCCATAACCAGGGCCAAGATCGTCATTCGCAAGAATCTAATCTTCTGGCGCGCAGTTCCACCTGTAACCAAAAGCCTCAGGGGCGCAACTGGGCTGCAGGTCGCAATCGGCATCGGTGAGGCACCGATTGGGCTCCAAGGCACCTTTTCAATCTGGAATAGCGCTGCGGATCTCAAAGATTTCGCCTATTCCGATATTGCCCATAAGGGCGCAATTAGAGCAACAAAAACCAATGAGTGGTATTCCGAAGAACTCTTCGCTCGATTTGCCGTTAAAGAGCAACGCGGTGAACTAAAAGCAAATTAGTACGGCAGAATTGGGTGGTGTCCATCCGCCAATTTCGTCCCCGAGGAGATCGACGCCGTGGCATTTCACGTCGAAGATCGATCCTGCTTTATGGCGTTCTTGCAGCCGCTCTGCTCTCACAAATTGCCTACCCACTAGTTCATGGCGACCTCTTACGAATTATCACGCTGACTACGGTTTATCTCGGTGCTACCGCAATGCTCTTGCATGCTTGGTTTTCATACGGCCTTCGCTATGTTTCTAGTTACCTGTTTCTAACCTTTGCCATCGCGCTCGGAATCGAAGAACTTGGAAGTCGTAGCGGTTGGCCCTTCGGTCATTACACATACAGCCACACTCTAGGAATTCAAATTTATAACGTGCCATTGGTAGTTCCGTTTGCTTGGCTAATGCTTTCGCATCCAATCTTGATGGCAGCAAGAAAGATCACTCATCATTGGGTCTTTTTAGTTGGCGGCTTTGGGCTGATGGCTTGGGATATATTTTTAGATCCGCAAATGGTTTCTGCTCATCGTTGGACTTGGAAAGTAGTCGGACCCAATGTTCCATTTCAACCTAACATTCCGCTCTCCAATACCGCTGGTTGGTTATTCGCCGGAATGGGGCTGATGGCGATTCTTCACGTGGCACTTCCAAAAGAACGTCGCAAGCGCGGCGCAAATTTCTTGGCTGCAGAAATCTTTTTGGGTTGGACTTGGTTTGCAGGTGTTGTAGGGAACTTGTTCTTCTTCCATCGTCCAGGCGTCGCTCTCGTGGGCGGCATTGTTTATGGGCTATTTCTGGTGGCTTACCTATTTAATAGTCGCTTCGGCCGTCCTGACGATTTATAACTAATGCTCTCCTTGGCTTTAGGACTTTTTGCGCTCGCTCTCACCACAGTAAATGCCTTGACCATGCGAGTCGTAAAACCGATGGATGCAACCGTGATCGAAGATTCAGTAGATATCTTGATCCCGATGCGAAATGAAAGCGCTAATCTCCAAGCTGTAATTAAAACGGCAAAGTCTCAAACCCATATTTCCAGATTAAGTCTGGCGGTCTTAGACGATAACTCAACCGACGACACAAGAACCTTATTGAATATGGAATCCGAGCTATCAGAATTCACAACTCTCACTGGCCAGCAATTGCCACCAGGATGGCTGGGCAAGCCTTACGCCTGCAATCAGCTTGCTAGTGCCACCACTGGTGATTACATAGTATTTCTAGATGCCGATGTCAGACTGGATAAGAGCGCAGTAGCCGCGGCGATCGCAAATATGAAGCGCTGGAATTGGGAATTCCTCTCGCCTTATCCGCGCGAGTCGGCCGGTAGTTTTCTAGAAAACTTAATCCAACCTTTACTCCAGTGGTCATGGCTCGCCAGCGTTCCGTTGCGACTAGTAGAACGGTTCCCGCAACGTTCAACAACAATTGCAAACGGTCAGTTCTTTATAGTCACCAGAACGGCATACGAAACTATTGGTGGTCACGGTGCAATTCCAACTGCGATTCTCGACGATTTAGAACTTGCCCGTGCGCTGGTCTCAGCGGGATTTAAAGGTGGCGTAGCAGAAGGCTCTGCAGTTGCCGCTTGCCGGATGTATACCGATAACAAAAGTTTGATTTCGGGATATACCAAATCACTGTGGTCCGCTTTCGGCGGCGTCCCAGGAACCATATTGGCTTTGACGCTGCTATTTTGGACTGGCATCGTTCCAATTACTTTGGCGATAATGGGATCTCCTATTGGATGGATCGCCTACTTTGCAATTTGGTTCTCTCGAATAGTTGCCGCGTTGCGGACTAAAGGTTCAACTTCGATTGCCTTCCTGCATCCGATATCGATTTTGGTTCTCTTCTATTTAATATCACTGTCGTGGATTAGAAAATCGCGCGGTGAACTTACTTGGCGCGATCGCAAGGTGGGCTAACTTGGCCAAAATTATTGTTATTGGTGCCGGAATCGGTGGCATGGCAGCAGCTGCACGATTGGCTCGAGCTGGACATGAGGTTTCTATTCACGAAAGTTCTGACCGAACCGGTGGTAAATGCCGCACCGAATGGATTGGCGACTACGCCTTTGATACCGGACCATCGTTGCTAACGCTTCCAGCTATCTATCGCGATCTATTTTTGAAGACTGGAAAGCGGATTGAACATATCCTGAAGCTTGAGCCAGTCGACCCAGCGTTCAACTATCACTTTGCCGATGGCAAGTCTCTGATCTTCCCAAACCTGGCGCTAAATAAAGTTTATGACGAGATCGAAAGAACAATAGATTCCAAAACCGCCGACGAATGGCATCGGTTGATGCAGCGAGCCGAGCGAATGTGGGATGTGGCGCGTGGCCCATTCGTTGAAGCCGAGCTCGAGTCAATTCCCAATTTGATCAAGCGCAAGAACTTCTTATCGGATCTAAAGATAATTTCACCGCTGACTTCATTGCGAAAGCTCACGGGCAAATACACCCAAAACCCTTACCTAAGTAAAATTGTCGATCGATACGCAACCTATTCCGGTTCAGATCCCAGAAAAGCACCGGCCGTTCTATTAACAATTGCCTTTATCGAAAGTTCTTTCGGCGCTTGGCATATCCAAGGTGGAATCGGAGCCCTGAGCGCGGCCCTAGAAGAACGCCTAATCTCTTTGGGGGTGGCGCTCCATCTCAACTCTGAGGTAACTCAGATTCGAAATGATGGCTCAAAGGTGCTGGGAATTACGACCGCTGATGGCCAAGAGATCGATGCCGAGGTAGTCGTTGCAAATGCCGATGCCGATCTGGTCTACAACAAATTGTTACCTAACGACTTGAAAGCTACGAAAAGCGAACGTCAGAAATTGAAGCGCTCGGAGAAATCGTTAGCGGGTTTCTCGCTGCTCCTTGGGCTAGACAATTCAAAACTTAGTACACCAGCGCCAAAGTTGGATCATCACAATATCTATTTCCCGAAGGATTACGATCAGGAGTTCAATGAGATTTTTGATTTGAAGCGTCCGGTTTCTGATCCCACAATCTATATCTGTGCCCCAAATGATCCACTGATGGTCAAGGGCGAAAACAAGCAAGCTTGGTTTGTTTTGGTTAACGCCCCACGCCACGAACCAGTTGGCGGGTGGGATTGGTCGAAAGATCCTGCCAGTTATGCCCAAAAGTTAATTGCAAAACTGGACCTATTAGGGCTTGAAGTCTCGTCTCGATTAGATGTAATGGAGTTTCGCACTCCCCTGGATTTGCAAAATAGCGTCAGCGCACCCGGTGGTTCGATTTATGGAACCTCTAGCAATTCCGCCAGGTCAGCGTTCCTGCGCGCAAGCAATCGCTCGCCGCTAAAGAATCTTTATTGTGTTGGTGGTTCGGCACACCCTGGTGGCGGCCTGCCACTGGTGGGGATTAGCGCTGAAATTGTGGCCGATGCGATCGGTAAGGCTTAGCTATTGCGGCTTTTGTTATACCCATAACGCATAACTGAAATAAAACTCCAGGCTTGCATTCCGAGCCAGATCAACGCAAGCGGCTCCACGAAATTTAGATTCAATAAACTGGCAACGAGCGCGATTGCTAACAAACTCGCTCGGACTGGCCGCTCCGCAACTGAAACAACTCCAGTTTCGTGAACTCCTAAACCGCCCATGCGTGCTCGGGCGTATTCCTGAGTTCCGGCGAGTAACCAAGCAAGAAAAACTATCTCCAGGTGGGCACCGATCGCATAAAAAGTTAGCGCCCAGAAAACTTCAGCCAATCGATCTACGACCGAATCTAAGACCGCACCTCGCACTGAATCGCTATCTGAAGCGATTGCTACCGAGCCATCTAAACCATCACAAAGTAATGAGAGCGCAAGAAAGATTGGACCCCACCAGCTGTCGTTGAAACGCCAGAGCAAAATGGCAAAGACTAACCCTCCAAGAGTTATTACATTTGGTGAAATTCGGGCTTTGCTTAGGATTTTAGAAATTGCATAAGAGATAAACAGCCATCCTTTTACAACGCCATTGACTGGAACATTGCCATGAAGTGCGCTCCACTTGGCATAAAACTCAGTGCGTTCCATGCCCAACCAATTTCAAATTTCTTGCGATTTCAAGAGTGGCAGTGGCCGTATTCATTGTGTAAAAATGTAACCCAGGCACATCGGCCGCGATTAACTGCTCGCAGAGTTTGGTAGCAATTTCAACACCCAGCGAGCGCACCGCTTCCGGCTCATCTGCGATTTGCGCAAACTGCGCTTCTA
>SESG01035478.1_pt1 | contig 40097 bp, 36 predicted proteins | sample 3171421 | NCBI WGS metagenome assembly SESG01 (sample SAMN10866946, study PRJNA518727) | freshwater metagenome | biome: subpolar coniferous forest; feature: holomictic lake; material: water; isolation source: holomictic Lake 227, 6 m and 8 m depth | place: Canada: near Kenora, Ontario | collected...
TTGACTGCAAGATTCTTATGCTGACAAAAGCAAAAGCCCTTATGAGTGTTTACGATGCGGGGTTTGTCATTACTGGAGAAGTGCTTGGACAAAGGCCTATGACACAAAACGAGCGGGCTATAAAAATTATTCAAAAACGATGCGGGTTGGAAGGGTATTTGATAAGACCGCTGTCTGCGAAACTGCTGGACGAAACAGAACCTGAAAAACTTGGCTGGGTGGACAGAAATAAATTACTTGATATAAACGGTAGAGGTAGAAAAAGACAATATGAGCTGGCAAAGGAGTTTAATATTCCAGAGGAATATATACAACAACCAGCAGGCGGTTGTATTCTCACGGAAGAAGCGTATTCAAAAAGATTAAGAGATTTTTTGCCGGACTTGAGTACAGAGCCGGAAGACCGCAACCTTGAACTGAAATTGCTCTCAGTGGGGAGACAGTTTCGCAAAGACAAGGTAAAGTTTATTATAGGAAGGAATGAAACCGACAATAAGTTTCTTTTGCGGTTTAAAGGGCTTTCTGAGTATAGCGTGTTTGAACCTGCCGAAGAAATCGCTGGCCCAGTAGTGATTACAAGAAATGCAATAAGCGATGATATTAAAAAGTTTCTCGCAGAGGCCACAGCGGCTTACTCGGATGGTAAAGATATGGAAAGTATGGATATAATAATTACCAACGGCAACACTATGTCAAAGCTTACGGTTAAACCCGGAGTGAAAAGCGAACTGACAAAATTGAGAGTAGATATTTAAAAGTAGGCATAAAGGTTTTGAAAAGGAGGGTATATGAAATATATTATTGACGGTTACAATCTTATGTATAAACTTGAAATCACCGCTACTGAAATGCAAGGCAGACGAGCAGAAATGACAGAACTGCTTTTAGGCTTTTTGGAAAATAATCCAGGGAAAATGACTGTGGTCTTTGATGCCCCCTCCACTGAGTCCACTCTGAGACATAAGGAAAATCACGGGACTATGTTGTTTGTTTTTGCGGCGAAAGGCGAGACCGCGGATGATATAATTTTAGAACTCATAAAAAATAGACAGGGAAAAGCTAAAGAACATATAGTCGTATCCTCGGACAATCGCCTGCGGGATGCAGCGATAAAAGAACATATGAAAGTGCTTAAATCGGAAGAGTTTGTAGAATATTTGTAAGTCCTTTTATTGGCGCCCAAATAAAAAAACTATAAAAAACTTGACTTTTGATTAATATCTAAGTATACTTAGCTCTACCTAAATATTAGTATGAATGAAAGATAAGGAGAAACTAAATGAAGGGAATGAAAGACAAAACCAGCGCTGGTGCGCCAACTGGTGAAATGCGAGAAATTTTTGGATGTATGGTGGATATCGTAAAAGGTATTCGCGGCAAAAAAAAGACAAAAATTTTTCAAGGAGAGTTTCAAGAATTGACAGGTGCGCAGATACATGTCATGCACTATCTTTTTGAAAAAGACAATGCGACTATGACTGAACTGGCTGACTATGCCAGAGTCAAAATGCCTACTATGACAGACAATGTAAACAAGCTCGTAAAATGCGAGTATGTCACTCGGACGCACGAAGAAAATGACAGGCGAAAAGTAACTGTGAATATGGCGGCAAAAGGAAAAAAGATAGTAATGCGACATATAGAAGCCAATATGAAACACTTAGAAGCGCTTTTTAAAGATATGACGCAACACGAAAAAACAAATATACTGAAACTTTTGAAACTTATAAAAACTTCACTCGAAAGGATACAAAAATGAAAAAACACAAAGTTCTTATTTTTACCGCAAGTATTTTATTTATTTTAGCTTCTGGCGCAGTGGCGGCCGAAATACCAAAGTTGTTTTACACAGATTACTCGGTCAGTTATGCCTCTTTTTTGGCGCCTTCCACTCTGGAACGCAATGACACAGGGGCCTATGACACTGCTGATTTTTCTGCAAAACTTGGCGTGGATATTTTAAAATGGGCGGATGTGTATGTGGGAGGGGACTTTATATTTTTTGTGGAGAGACCTGATATGCAAAAACATTACACCTTTTTTCCATTCTACGCTGGAATAAGAGCGAACCTTTTTCCTGAATGGATAGTATTTCCTGGAGTTTTCGCAGAAGCCGGAGGAGCGGTCTGCAACAGGCATACAAATTCTATAAAACCACCCAGCACTTTTCCCACAGCGGATGACCACTCCTGGAGTGGTACCTATTTCAATTTTGGCTTTGATATTAACCTAAATGTGACAGATATAGCTGTGCTGGCGCTTAGGTTTGAAAGACCTACTATAAGCAATATCAACACCCCTCAAGACGAGCTTCATATAATAAAGGCGGGTCTCGCCTGGAAAGTACTTTACTAAGGAGAAAATATGACACTTAAAAAACTGGCTTTTGTATTTGTAATGACTATGGCTGTAGCAGGGCTTTATGCCGCTACTGTCTCAGCGGGAGAAAAATTTGTAAATGAAAAAGGAATGACTTATGAAGAATGTTATGATATGGCGGCTGAGCAAAATCTGGATTATAAAATGGCAAAAATGGATAAGGCCGTATCAGAAGCCCAGTTTCAAAAAGCTATAGGTGGCTTTGGACCGACAGTATCACTTTCCGGCGGATATGAACCTGTGTATAAGGCGTCCACTTTAGAAATCCCAGCAGGAGTTTTTGGACCCACCCCGATTTCAATGACGCTGGGAATGCAAAACTATTATTCGGCGCGCGTGTCTTTGACTCAGCCGATATTTACTTTTGGGAAAAACTATTTTGGTTTTATGCTGTCACAGGAAGCCTATAAAATAGCGCAGACGAATTTTAAAAAAGCTGGAGAAAAACTCAAACTGGACACCATAAGCGCTTTTTACGGCGCTTTGATAACCAAGGAGCTCTATAATACTCAGGTGGAATCCACCAAAAGTAATGAAGAGTTTTTGAAAATTACTAAAGCCAAATATGCCAACGGGCAGGCCTCAAATTTTGAAGTGCTTCAGGCGCAGTTGCAGTATGCCAATTCACTGCCTGACAGAAAAAAAGCTGAAGACACTGCCAAGCTCACATTGAAAGCTCTAAAAAATACGCTGGGAATGGATGTGGATGCGGACTTGAAACTTTCAGGGCTCCCAGAATATAAAAAACTTGAAATGACTTATGCGGAGGTAAAAAAAATATTTAAGAAAAATAACGATGACAGAGAAACTATAACTGCAGTTGCCAACATAGCCGGTTATCAGAAAAAGCTCGCTATTGCTATGCTCCTGCCGAATATAGTGTTAAGTGCTAACTATAATTATTATTCTGCCTCGCCTTCTTTTCATAGTGAAAGAAAGTATTGGGACTCTTCGTGGGATGCGACAGTGGGAATGCAGTGGACGATATTTGATTCTTTTAAAACTGAAGCAGGCATAAAAGAAGCTGCCGCCAATGAAGAAAAGGCAAACCTAAATAAAGAAAATATGGATAACCTTTTAGAGATACAACTTGACCAGATTTATATGGCTATGGATGAAAGTGCAGGAGTCATAGAAGCTGCGGCAGACCTTATAAAAACGGCGCAAGAAGGTTTGAGAATAGCAAAAGAGTCATATAAAAACGGGCTCATACAAAGCGTGGATCTTATGAACGCGGAAATAAATCTTTTGCGGGCGAAAACAAATTATTTGAATGCGCTGAACACATATACCACAAATATGCAAAAACTTAAAAACTATTTGGATTAAAAAATAACAGGATATTGGAGGAGATATTATGGAAAAGACAAAGGTACTTTTAAAAAATATTTTAATTTGGGTAGTGGTGCTTGTGATAGCCCTAATTGCTATGAGGATAGTAATGAAAATAGCAAAGGGGAGGAAAAAACCTGCTGAGCTTATATATAATGTAGGCGTGGCAGATATTTCCAAACAACCTATCATTCGTTACCTGTCTGTGCAAGGGGTGGTAGAAGGCGACCCACAGGTAAAAGTGTATCCAGCAGTGGCTGGAAAGTTTTCAAAAAATGCCGTGGCTGAAGGGGCTATGGTAAAAAAAGATGACACTGTGGTCTTTTTAGACCGCGATATGGTCGGCTATAAGTACGAACTCGCACCAGTAAAAGCACCAGCAGCTGGTATGGTCACAAAACTTTATTATATAGATAAAGGGGATGCGGTAAACCCACAAATGCCTGTGGCGGAAATAGCAAATGAAGAAAAAATCAAAGTGGTTTTCAATGTAGGGCAAGAAGAACTTATCAAATTAAAAAAAGGGCAAAAAGTTAAAATTTCATTTATAGAAGATGCTTCAATCTTTGTGAAAGGCGAAGTGTTCTCTGTGCCGCCTGTGATAAATAATGATATTATGGCAGGGACTATAGTGGTCAAAGCCGAAAATAAAGACAAGCAAATGAAATTGGGAATGTCTGTAAATATAAATATTGAAATAAATAATGCTGTGGGCTATATGGTGCCAGAAAAAGCAGTCCTTATGGGGGAAAACACAACATATATTTATCTCGTAGAAAATGGGCTTGCCAAGCAGTTGTTCGTGAGCACAGGCTACAGAGAAAACGATATGATAGAAATCTCCGGAGCAGAGTTAAAGGATGGACAGGAAGTCATAACGGATGGAAATTTTAGAATTGCAGAAGGGGCAGTAGTAAACACAAAAACAGTAGCGGCTCCTGTAGAAGAAAAAAAAGGTTTTGATTTCTTTAAAAAGAAATAAGTTTTATATAGCGGTGATAAAATAAATATTATTTAAGGAGATAAACTATGAATATAGCAGGACTCGCGATAAAAAGACCAGTACTTGTAGTTATGATGGTGGTATCAATTATTACCCTCGGTATCATAGGCTATATTAATCTCCCAGTGGACCTTATGCCAAATGTGGAGTTTCCCACTTTAAATGTAGTCGTAGCTTATCCGGGCGCCTCAGCCGAAGAAATGGAAACGCTGATAAGCAAACCTATGGAAGATTCTTTTGCCACCCTTGAGGGAATAGATACGGTAAGTTCTGTTTCGAGGGAAGGGGTGGTCTATGTCACGGCCTCTTTCAAACTTGGAGTAGATGTAAAATATGCCGAAACAAAGGTGCGCGATAAAGTTGCGGCCTTGAAACCGACACTGCCAAAAGATATTTTGGAACCAGTCATACAAAGATTTTCCTTTACAGATATTCCGATTGTCTTCTTTTCAGTCTCGGGTAAACGCGACCAGTCATATATAAGAGAGCTCATAGAAGATACGATAAAACCGCAAATGGAACAAGTGGAAGGTGTGGCCTCAGTAAGCATATATGGGGGAAGAAACAAAATTGTAAAAGTCACAGTAGATAAGGCCCTGCTGCAAGCAAAGGGCTTAGATATCAACACTATTAGCTCCGCAATCACTTCAAGAAATTTGAACTATCCTGTGGGGTCAATTGACGGGCAGGAAAAAGATATCACTTTGCGTGTTGTCGGAGAATTTTTAAGTGTGGATGACATAGGCAATTTACCTTTGACTTCTTCTACTGGAAAAATAATCAGGATAAAAGATATAGGCAAAGTAGAGTTTACGCTTGAGAAAGAAACCACTATGCTCCGCGTGGATAAAAAACCAGCTATTCTTTTTGCGGTTTTCAAACAGAGCGGCACAAATTCGGTAAAGACAGCTGAAAAAGTCAATCAAAGAGTGGTTGACTTATTAAAAGAATTACCTACTGATATAAAAATAAACACCATTATTGACACCACTGGAAACATAAAAAGAAGCATAAAGGGAGTACAAGAGAATATACTTCTCGGGGCCTTTCTTGCTATTTTGATTGTCTGGTTGTTTTTGGGAAACTTTCGTTCTGCTATTATTACCGCAGTGGCACTACCAAACTCTATAATAGGGGCTTTCTTTCTTATTAATTATTCAGGGTTTTCAATAAATGTCATTACCCTGCTTTCTCTTTCTCTGGCTGTAGGACTTTTAATAGATGACTCTATCGTGGTGCGTGAAAATATATTTCGACATATAGAGTTGGGAATGTCACCTAAAGAAGCCGCGGAAAAGGGAACAAATGAAGTGGCCTTGGCAGTTATTTCCACCACCCTTTCTATTATGGCTGTGTTCATACCGATATCGTTCTTGACTGGAGTCATTGGGCAGTTCTTCAAGCAGTTCGGGTTTACAGTGGCTTTTGCCCTTGCTATTTCTCTGTTGGATGCTTTTACCACTGCCCCTATGCTCTCGGCATACTGGTATAAAAAAGAAGATAACAAAGCTAAAAAAGGATTTGCCAAATTCACACACGAGTTATCTCAAAAATGGAATAAGTTTTATGATGAAGTGAATAGTATTTATAGAGGAGTTTTAGAATGGGCGCTGGGAAGGAAAAAATTGATTCTGCTTTCCACGGTTGGTTTGTTTATTGGAAGTTTCTTTTTACTGCCTTTTATTGGCGCAGGGTTTATGACACAGAATAATAATATCTTAAATTTGAACTTTGAAACCTATCCAGGAGCCCCTGTAAAAAAAGTGGACTCCTATATGGAAAAAGTGGAAGATTATATAATGCAACAAAAAGAGGTAGAAACTTATTATGCCTATGCTGGAAATAATGGGACCAATACAGGCACTCTTATGATTTCTTTAAAACCTATCACCCAAAGAAAACTAAGCAACGATGAATTTTTACAAAAAACGAGAAACTTTATTCACTCTCAAAGAATTGATAGTTTTGCTAATGTCACTACTGCTATGGGAATGGCGGGTGGCAATTCTGATATGAGTACGCCTCTGCTGGTAAATCTCTATGGGAGTGATTTAACAGTCCTTGGAACACTGTCAGCACAAGTTAAAAAAATAATACAGGAAACGCCTGGGTCGGCGGATACTGATTCCACTTTAAAACCTGGAAAACCAGAGCTTGTTTTAAATGTGGATGCGGTAAAATCAGAGAAACTTGGAGTGTCCACCTATAAAGTAGGAGAACTTTTAAGGACACTCATACAGGGAAGCACGATTTCAAAATATAGGAAAGGCGAAAAAGAATATGACATTACTCTTGAAATGAACGAGAAAAATAAACGCGTGGCGGACGATATAAAAAACATTCTTATCACGAACAGAATGGGTAAGAAAATACCGCTCAGCGCGATTTGTAATTTTAACTATGGGTCAGGGCCAGTAGAAATTCGCAGGGAAAATAAACAGAGGATAGTAAAAGTGGCGGCAGCGCTTGCTCCGGGATATTCAGTTATGGAAGTAAGTACAAAAATAAAAGAACGGTTAAAAAAAGAATTGGTGATGCCAGCGGGGTATAAATATACTTTTGGTGGGCAGAGCAAACAGTTTGGTGATTTAGCCACCCAAATGGGAGGCGCTATGCTCTTGGCTATCTTGTTTATGTATATGATATTGGCATCTTTGTATAATTCATTTATTCAGCCGTTTATCCTTATGGTGTCGGTGCCACTTGCAGTTATCGGTGCTTTTGCGGGACTTTTAATCTCTGGGTATCAGCTGGATATGTTTGCTTTTATTGGGCTGTTAATGGTGCTCGGACTTGTGACAAAAAATGGAATCTTGCTTTTGGATTTTACAAATAAAATGCGGGATGAGGGGATGTCCATAAGAGATGCGCTTTTACACGCCGCTCCTATACGCTTGCGGCCTATCCTTATGACTACTTTTGCTATGATTTTTGGAATGTTGCCAATTGCTTTATCTATGGGAGAAGGCGCAAAAGGAAATGAATCCCTTGCGATAGTAGTTATCGGAGGGCTGATTACCTCCACTTTCCTCACTCTGCTGGTAGTGCCTGTAGTTTACGAGTGGGTGGAAAACAAACTTGAAAAACGCAGAACTTTCGCAGAATTATGCAAGGAAGATAATGACAAAGAGGCCTGCGCCAAAGATGAAGAAGCCAAACAAAGAAAAAAAATAAGTCAACCGGATAAGGAATAAATTATAGTTTGTAAGGCTTGGTTTTAATTAGGGATTTTTTCTTCGTTCTATAAGTGACCAAGAACAGCCGCAATAGTGCTGTCTGTATAAATCATATTTTTTGCTCAACTCAACGGATTTTTTAAAGCCATCTTTCTTTTTAAAATTACTCGGCAGATAGTTAACGCCGTATTTTAGTGCGACGGCAGCCCCAATAGCGTTTATCTTGTCAGCGTCTTTATGCGGACTTATAGTCAGCGTGGAAGTAAAAAGAGGTAAGTTAAGTTTTTTTGTCTCGGCAGCGGCGCGGTCCAACCTTATTCTAAAACATTCAAAACACGCCTCGCCTCCTTCTACATCTTTCGCGCGTGGTTTCATAGTGGCAAACCATTCTTTAAAATCATACTCACCTAAAATAGTTTCCATACACATTTCTTTTCCAAGTTTGAGCATAGCCTCTGAGCGTTTTTTATATTCTCCCGCGGGGTGGACATTTGGATTATAAAAAAAAGAAATGACTTCATAGCCCTCGGCGCGTAGGACTTCAGCGGACTGAGTAGCATCCGGCGCACAACAGACATAAAGCAGTATTTTAGGCATATAAAGCTCCTTTTTAAAAGAGTGGATCTTTTATGATTTGACACGCGCTCAAGCGTGTGATATTTTTAACATATACTATATTACTATAAATCAAGGAGGAAAAAATGAAAAAACTTATAATAATTTTGGTCTCGCTACTGGTTGTACAAGGACTTTTTGCTGTGGAGGTAAGTACAGAAAAACAATATATCGCACAGGCAGAGCAGGTCTTTGCCCAAGGCAATTACAAATATGCGATAGACCTTTATAATAGTGCTTTAAAAATAAATCAGCAAAGTGCAGTTTCCTATATGGGGATTGGGGCCTGCAAGGAAATGCAAATGGATTTAAAAGCGGCAGAACTTTATTATAATAAAGCAAAAGTCCTTGATCCAGAAGCAGTGGTGCCCAACCTGGAAAAAATCAAAGCCCTCGAAAAAAATAGTCGTGGAAAAAATCTTGATAAGATAAGAGAAAAATATCACGCCTTGTTTGATAAACAAAAACCAGAAGTAGCGGACGCAGGTCTTGGTTTGGTACTGCCAGGGGCAGTGACTCCAACGGCGGCGGAAAACGCGCCTGTAGTGGCTGAAGCCACCCCTGCTGATTCTAAAAATGAAAAAGAGTGGTGGCATAGAGGCGGCGCTGGAAAAATGTTATCTCTGGGGGGAATCTCATTTATCTATCCTGATAGGACTACTGCCTTGGATGGCGCAGGGTTTGGAATTGATGCTGGACTTTTATTTCGAAAACAAAGTCATGTGTTTAATATCTCTCCAAAATATGGCTACACGCGTGATTTGATAAAAAGCAATATTCCAGGCGAGCCAGATATTCAATATGACAGTATGCTTGCCACTATTAAGGATTCTGGAGGAGATCTGTCTTGGCCCAATGATTTGTTTTTTAATGCTTTTACGCCTTACTATTTTAATTCTTATTTGGAAGATCACACCAGCGCCACAGAGGCAAACAAAAACAGCGGAAACTTATTTGGAGCGAAGTATACTGCTGGGGTAAAAATTCTTCCCATATTTGGGATAGCGGGGTCAGTGGGTTTTGAATATGCACCTTATACCCATATCCGCGAAGATGCCTCGGGGAATACAAGAACAGATATGAGCGCTATGGCTTTGTTTTGGCAGGGGGGAGTTGGGCTTAAATTACCAGGACTTTTTATGGCGAATGATGGACTTGATTTCACTGCTTGCTGGGGAACTTATCACACGGCGCCTGATTACTTTGACCTAAAAAGTCGCTATTGGCTTGACCTGCCGTATTCACTGGCAGATACTTATGTTTTTAATATAGTGTCAAAAACACCGCTGATTGTGTTAGGAGAGAATCTTGGAAATTTTGAGAGCACTGAGACCTGGAGCACTGTCGGCTATGTGTACAAAGGCGGGGTGCATTACAATATAGGAAATGAGCTTCAAGAGGCCTTTCTTTTTGTAGAGGCGCCTTATGCCATAGAGTATAAAACGCAGGTGACTGAAGGTTTTAAATACACGGATATACCAATAGCGGTCTCGGAAACAAAATCAGAACTGCTGACTGTAGGCAAGGGAAGAAAGTTTTATATGGAGACAGGGGTCAGGTCAAATTTAAAATATGTAATTACAGGTTTCAAATATGCTTATGACTATTCTGAAAAATATATGACGGCTGGCAGTTCTATTTTGAGTGGGGTGGTGGAGGGAAAACAAATTGATAAAAATCATATATTTACCACAGGCGTGAACATAGTTCCGCTGGACTTTTTCTCTATACCCTTTGAAATAAAATATGGATTGTATTCAGCTGAAAACGAGGTGGCACTCAAGTATTTGGCGGACTGGAATATAAGGGGTGGTGTGGAAATAAAACCTATTCCTATAGTGGCACTGCGCGGAGGGTTATCTTACGAGACCTTGAACTATACTTATAAAAGAACGGCTGAGCTTACGCCGTCACCAGCTGTCATAGTGGGGTATCACGCTGGCGTGGGAATAGATCTGCCCATAGTGGAAATAAACTTAGGTGGTGCGTATAAAGAGAAAACAGAAACTCCAATACCAGCAGGACAAAAATCGAGAAGTAATTATTATATGCTCTGGACTGCAGACCTTAATGTATATCTCTAAGTAATGGCTAGTGCTTAAAGGCAACTGCATAGGTGGAAAAACGAAATAACAAATAGTTTCACATAAAAAGCCCGGCGACCAAGGTCGTCGGGTTTTTTCTTTTATAAGTTCTCCAACAAGGGCAACACTTTTTAAGGTTTCGATAAAAAAGTGCTAAAACCTGCTATTAAGCTCACTTACTTCATTTTTCGTTGTATTTGTCATAATATTCGTTTATAATCAATAAAAATAGAGCATATGAGGTGACCTGTGGCAAATTATAATCAGTATTTTATTAGAATGCAGGACGGCACCATAAAGCAGATAAATCCTTTTACTGGAACAGAAGTCTGGACAGTACCGGGGAGGGGCAACAAACCACTTTCTAATGCTATAAATATAGCCCCCAAACTTATTGAAAAAAAAGAGAAAGAGGACTATTGTAATTTTTGTGAAACCAAATATATGAATACCCCGCCTGAAAAAGAACGCTTGGTTCGGCACGATAAACAGTATCTCAGCATAGAAAATGCAAAGGCCTCAGAACTTAATTTAACAAAACCAGCCTTTCGCCGTATTCCAAATCTTTTTGAAATAGTCACCATAGATTATTGGAAAAAGAATTTTAACTTTACCCTTTCCGAAGAAGAACAAAAAGTTAAAAAAGCATATATGAGCGAAAAAGAGGGCTATGACCATGTGATGAATGTGGTAAATCTAAAACTTAAACTTTTGGGGAAAGATGCGGCGACTACTTCGATAGGCGAAAAATTGGATATGGCTGATGCTTTTTTTGGAGGCGGACACGAACTCGTAGTGGGAGGCAGGCATTTTACAGAAAACGCAGTGGATGATAATCAACTTTATTCTTCTGGAGAAATGACTCACGAAGCGCATTTTGAATATTTTAAGTTTACAATAAAAGGAATGGAAAGCATTTATAAAAATAATAAATATGTGCGCTATGTATCCATATTTCAAAATTGGTTAAAAGGTGGCGGCGCTTCTTTTGACCACTTGCATAAACAGCTTGTGGCTATTGATGAATGGGGAGTGTCAGTAGAACGAGAGATAGCCCTGCTCCGCAAAAGTCCAAACATTTATAATGAAATGGCGGTAAACTTGGCTATTCATTTCAATTTGGTAATTGCCGAGAATGAATATGCTATTGCGTTTTCCGATATAGGACACAGATATCCCACTATTGCCATAAACTCCAAAAGTGAAAAAGCGCATCCTTATGAAATGGATGAAAAAGAACTCAAAGGGTTTTCTGATATCGTACACGCAGTCCACGCGGCAGTCGGCTCGCAGGTGGCTTGCAATGAAGAATGGTACTATACGCCACGCGACACTACGGATGTTATGCCGTGGCATATTCTCATAAAACTCAGGATAAATATGCCAGCAGGGTTTGAAGGCGGCACAAAAATATATATAAATCCGGTGGACCCTTATGATTTGCGTGACAAACTCATTATGGGAATGCACAAGGCAAGGTTTGACGGGAAAATAGACAAGGCAGTAAAAATAGGCGATGAGTGTGATGCCAAACCGAACTGTCTTATGTATTACAAAAAATATTATAAATCATAATAAAGAAAACTTAAGGAGCTATTAATGAAAAAAGCAACAGGATGGATTATTTTTATTTTAATGAGTTTTGTTTTCGCAGCTTGCGAGACTACAGGAGAGTTTGTAAAAAAAGATGGGGAAGAGTCAGGCAAATATGCTTTAGATGCCGAGCAGGCGTCGGCACCAGAGGAAAAAACCGAGAGTGCAACAACTTCTGAAAAAGCCTCTTCGCTTGATAGCAACACCGTTGCCGTAATCGGTGGGTATGTCCTCACGAAAAAAAAGTATAAAATCATACAGGATTATATGAAAGAAAAATTTGAATATACGCTAACTCCAGAACAGGAAAAAGAGTTCGTGGAATATATAGTAAATAAAAAACTTATGGCAATGGAAGCGAGAAATCTGGACTATGACAAACGGGAAGCTTTAAAAATAAAATACGAGTGGGATTTTGATGACTTGCTCTCACACGCTTATTATACTGAAAAAGTGGATGAAAAAGCGCGGGTCACTGACAAAGACGCAGAAGAATATTACACCACACATAGCGGAGATTTTTCTGAAATAAAAGCCCGACATATTCTGATAAAATCAAAAGATTTCGCCACTTCACTATATGACAGGATAAAAGCTGGAGAAGATTTTATAGAACTGGCAAAGAAATACTCTGAAGACAACACGACGCGGGAGTCAGGCGGGGAACTGGGCTATTTTGGAAAAGGGGCTATGGTACAGGAGTTTGAACAGGCAGCTTTTCCACTTTCTGTCGGAGAGGTCTCGGAACCAGTCAGAACAGTGTACGGATATCATATAATTAAAATAGATGAAAAAAGAAAGATTACCTATGAAGATTCAAAAGATAAAATAAAAAAAATGATAGAAGACAGAAAGAAAAAAGAAATCTTTGAAGCCGTTATAAAAACACTCAAAGAAAAATACGAAGTAAAAATAAAATAAGTCGAGGGGCGGTTTTAAACACCCCTATTTTAAAGCGGAGTTATTATGCCCTTAGGTCTAAAGACAGCGCTCAGCCTTGCGGTGGTATTTATTTTTGTATCGTGTGCCCCGCAACAGGCAGTCAGAAAAAATGCCCCACAAAATGTGGTGGCACAAGAGCGTATAGACATAAGTGAGGATGAGGTTAAATATTGGCAAACCCAAGCCACCCTTGCTAAAGACACTGTGAGCAGGGCGGAGGCTGAATTTTGGGTGGGGCAGTATTATTTTAATAAAAATGAAGAAAAACCTATGTTTGCTTATTTTGAACAAAACGAAAAATATTATAAAGATACTATCTGGGGGTATTTGTCTTCTCTGCGCCTCGCCCAGTACTATCAGAAGAAAAATAATGCCGAGGCGTATTTAAAAAAACTCAGTTATCTTCTTGATGGGCTGTTGCAGTTTCCAGAGTTTGCACCGACCATAAAACAAAAAGTGACTGAAATGCTTACCTCTCTGGACGATGCGAGCTTGAATACCCTTTATTTAAAACACGCACATAAGATCATAGACGAGAAGGTCTTAGCGCTCTTACTGACTCGTGCTGAAGGCACAAAGGATTATGAAACATATTTAAAATATGGCGCGATATATCTAAATGATTTTAAAGACGGCGAAAATTATGCAAGCATTATTGAAAAGTTTAAAATATATGGAAACTTTAAACCTGTCGCTGCAAACAAACTGGCTGTCATAATTCCTATGGCGGACAAACATATGGATATCGGGACTGTGATTAAAAATAGTATAGATATGGCGCTGTCAGAAATAAATGCGCAACGCGCTGAAACTGATAAAATAGAACTGTTTTATGTGGACGAAACAAATGAGGCAGGCCTGGTTGCAAATATGACAAAACTTATTGAAGACCAGCAAATCATAGCAATTTTAGGACCTCTATATTCAAAAACAGTGACAAAACTTATGCCCTTACTTGACAGGTATGGAATAAGTATGTTTTCTTCCACTGCGGCACAGCAGGAGCTTGACAACAAGAGTGCGTATTTTTTCCGTAATTGTTCCACCGCAAAAGGTGAGGCATATGCTATTGCTAAATATATGTATTGGGATAGTGGTATAAAAAATGCAAGTATTATTTATCCTGACAATACTTACGGCAGTACTCTGCGCAAGTTTTTCGTGGACAAGTTCACCTCGCTTGGTGGCACTATAATAGGGGAAGCTTCTTTCGGACCAAAGACTACGGATTTTCAGGCGCAGATAGTGGGAGCGGGAGGTATTAATACAGGCCTCTTCAAAGAAAAACGCGCGGATGAACAAATGGAAATAAATCGGATAATGGATAGCGCTGGAAAAAAAGCGCTGGATAAAATATATTCTTATTTTAAGATAATGCCTGAACTTGCTCCCATAGTAGGAGAGGCAACTGCCACTACAAAAACCTCGGAAGCCACGACGGTGGCTATTCTTCACTTGGCACCACAGGGAGAAGATGTAAAAAAGTTTAAATTGGATACAGATATGACTGTTAAAATGAGTTATGCGCTTGCCAAAGGAAAAAATATAAATGTGATAAAGCAAAAGACCGTTGATGCCACGCTGGAGGATATAGGCATAGGCTATGAAGAAATTGACAGGGAGTTTGCTATGTCAGCGGCCCGGCAACTTAATGCAAAGGTGCTTATATGGGGGACTATAAAGGAAGGCAAAAGCAATACTCCCACCGCAAACTTCATGCCAGTGGAAATTCAAGTGGATGCGAAAGGAAACTCCACCCCGATTTATAAATTTACAGAAGAGGACTATTATAATTTTGATGTGGTGATACATATTATCTCAGTGGCGGATGAACAACAAATGGATGAGATTACTTTTAGGTATAGTAAAATAAAAGAACCGGCAAGCAATCCGAAAAAAATAGAGGCCATATACACGCCGTGTTCAGATAAAAACATGATAATGCTCAGACCGCAGTTAAGTTTTTATGATTTGGATGTGCCTATTTTTGGGAGTGAGGCCTTAGCGAGTGGGTATATTTCTGAATATCGTGAAGATGCGCTGGGCGTGACATATCCCGCTACCTTTTATGATGAGGACACGGATGGCACGGCAAAAACTTTTGTGGACACCTATGAAGAACGCTATGCCAGCAAGCCAGGAGTCATAGCGGCAAACTCGTATGACTTAATGAAAATTGCTGGAGTGTTACTGGCTAAAAAAATAAAGTCCCGGGAAGAATTTAAAAACGAGTTAAAAGCGCTTTCGGGGTATAGAGAAGTCACTGGTAATTTTATGTTTGATAGCGAAGGCTCACCAGTCAAAGAATATTATCTTATGAAAGTAGACACAGATAAAACCAAACTCCTAAAAAAAGAGACGGGGAACTAAAATGCCACAATACAATCGACTTAGAGGTACAAAGGATGTAATTCCAGCACAGACACAGTTATGGGAACAGATAATAATGAAAGCGGCGCGGACGCTAAAACTTTATGATTATTCGCTAATAGTGACACCAGTGATAGAAGAGACCGCTTTATTTATAAGAGGCGTAGGCGAGGGCAGTGATATTGTAATGAAGGAAATGTATAATTTTCAGGATAAAAAAGGGCGGGAAATAGTACTGCGGCCTGAAGGCACAGCCTCGGTGGTTCGCGCCTATATAGAAAACAGCTTACCTGTAAAATCAAACTTATATTATATCGGACCTATGTTTAGATATGAAAAACCGCAAAAAGGGCGCGACAGAGAATTTTATCAGATAGGGGTAGAGAGTTTTGGAGACCCCACACCGTATAAGGATGCGGAAACAGTAAAACTGGCTGAAACCTTTTTAAAAGAATTGGGAATAAATGCTTTTGAGATTCAGGTAAATTCTACAGGGTGCAAAGAGTGCAAACCCAAATATATAGAAGTACTTTTGAACTTTTTAGAACCACGGAAAGCAATGCTCTGCGAGGACTGCCTAAAAAAAATAGAACGCGGTGCGGCGATAAGAGTGTTGGATTGCAAAAATGAAAAATGTCGTGAAACAGTTATGTCAGCCCCACTGGTCACTGCACATTTGTGCGAGCCGTGCGACACCCATCATAAATTATTTTTAGAAGCCTTGAAAATAAATGGAGTAAAATTTATTGAAAATCCACGCATAGTCCGGGGCTTGGATTATTATACAAAAACAGTTTTTGAATTTATCACTGACAAAATAGGCGCGCAACAGAACACTATTTTGGCAGGCGGGCGCTATGATAATCTGGTGTGGGAATTGGGCGGCAAAAAAACTCCAGCAGTGGGGTTTGCCGCTGGAGTGGAACGCATAGCAGAAGTAATCAATGCTGGCGGGGGATTTACAACAGAAGATAAAGTGGATATTTTTGTGATAACGGATAAACAATATATTAAAAACGCTTATGCGCTGGTAAATACTTTGCGTGAAAGTGGGATAAAAGCGGTAATGAGTTACGAAGAAAAAAGTTTCAAGTCCCAGTTTAGAGAAGCGGATGCGAGAAAAGCAAAATATGCCGCGATAATAGGGGAAACCGAAATTCAAAATAAAACAGTAATGCTGAAAAATATGGAAACAGGCGAACAAAAAGAGACCAATGAACAGGGAATAATAAACCTTTTTAAATAAAGAGTTTTTAAAATATTTCAAAACAAACTGAGGCAAACTTGAAAAGATTAAAAATAGCTATTACTATGGGCGACCCGGCTGGAATTGGACCGGAGATCATAGCCAAAATGTATTTAAACTATGACCTTTATAAAGTCGCGGATGTCTTTGTGATTGGCGACCTTTTTCCTATGCTGTCTGCCCAGCGCAGAATCAGTTCCAAACTTTCTATAAGACCTATGAGCAGTTTTTCCAAACTCAGCAGAGTTAAAAATACAATAAACCTTATGGATATGAAAGCCCTCGCCCTTAAAGATTTTTCTATAGGCGAAGCCACCGCGGCACAAGGCAAAGCCTCCTTTGAATATATAAAAACTGCCATAAAGCTCGCTGTGGATGGTGATATAGATGCCATAGTGACAGCGCCTATCACCAAATATGCTTTGCATATGGCAGGAGTAAAGTATCCGGGGCATACTGAAATGCTTAGCAGTTTTACAAAAACAAAAAAATACGCTATGTTACTTATGAGTGATAAATTAAAAGTTGTTTTGGCGACTATTCATACTGGCATAAAAAATGTGCCAGGAAAACTTACCCCTAAAGGGATTTTTGATTTGCTGGTACTTACTGACAAAGCTCTGCGAAAAGATTTTGGTATAAGCAAACCAAGTATCGCTGTGTGTGGCTTAAATCCGCACGCGGGAGAAGCCGGGGCGTTTGGAAATGAAGAAATAAAAATAATAAAACCTGCGATAGCCAAAGCCGTCAAGGCAGGGATAAATGCGCAGGGCCCTTATTCAGGGGACACCATATTTCAAAAAGTGATTCATTCCAAAAGTCACGATGCAGTAGTCGCTATGTATCACGATCAGGGTTTAATCCCTTTAAAATTGCTTTCTTTTGAGACGGGAGTAAATGTCACGCTCGGGCTTCCAATAGTCCGCACCTCTCCTGATCACGGTACTGCCTACGACATAGCAGGGACGGCAAAAGCCTCGGAAAAATCCATATATGCGGCATTCAAAACTGCCATAGAAATAGTTAAAAATAGGAAAAGGAAAATAGAGTGAGGGGACTGGGCGAACAAAAGCGGGAAAATATAAACAAAAACTCAGGTGTAGAAAATGAGTAAGTTCCAACATAAAAAAAGCCTCGGGCAAAACTTTCTATATCAGCGGGAAAAAGTGGCACAGGTGGTGGAAGCGATGAACCCCACTCTGGAAGAAGCGTTTATCGAAATAGGACCAGGTACTGGCTATCTTACTGAACAACTGCTCCCCAAAGTAAAAACTCTCACTTGCATAGAAATTGACAGGCAGGCCATAGAAATTTTAAAAACTAAATTTGCGGACAAGACAAATATTGAAATTATTTATGCGGATTTTTTAAAATATGATTTAAAAAAGTTTTGTCTGGAAGCAGGGATTGGGCAACAAAAGTTAAAAGTGGCAGGCAATATCCCTTACTACATTACTACGCCTATTATAGAAAAACTTATTGAACACAAACACCTTATCTCAAAAGCTTATTTAATGGTGCAAAAGGAAGTAGCGGAGCGTATTATTTCGTCTGAAGGTAGCAAAGTGTATGGGTCGCTTTCTGTTTTCTGCCAGTATCACGCAGATTGTAAAATACTTCTTAACATAGACCGAGGCAATTTTTATCCAGTGCCAGAGGTGGACTCAGCTTTTATAGAATTGAATTTTGAAAAAAAAGAAAAAGTAGAGACGAAAAATGAGGAACTGTTTTTTAAAATTGTCAGGGCTGGGTTTTCTCAGCGAAGAAAAATGTTTATCAATAATTTAAAGCGGGTGTTTGACACGACTGAAAATGCCGTGCGCCCAGCTTTTGAAAAATGTGACATAGAACTAAAAGCTAGAATAGAAGATGTCTCTATAAAAAAACTGGCACAGCTTTCAAATATAATGCTGGATTTAAAAATCCAATAAGGCGGTTGTGGAATGGACTTGTTTCCCATAGTTATGTTACAAGAGGGAGAAGAAAAAAGAATCCTGGATGGACATTTATGGATTTTTAATAATGAGATTGCCACTATATCTCCTGGCACAAGAAACGGAGATATAGTCCATGTTTTGGATTTTAATGGCACCCCGCTGGGAACGGGCTATATAAACAAGAAATCAAAAATAACTGTTCGTTTGCTGGATTCGGCTGCAGATAATGGCTTTTCTGGCTTAGTGGAAGATATCTACAAACTGTTAAAAGCAAAACTGACTACGGCTGTCAAAAAAAGAAGCCATATAAAAAACACCAATGCTAAAAGGTATGTGTTTTCAGAAGCGGATTCACTGCCCGGGCTTATTGCTGATATGTACGGTAAAATACTGGTGATTCAAATTACTACTCTCGGTATGGAAAAACAAAAAGAAAAAATTGTGGCTATTTTAGATGAGCTTTTAAAACCTTCTGTGATATACGAAAAAAGCTTGTCGCCTTCACGAGAAAAAGAAGGAATGGAAAAAAAAGAAGCAATAATAAAACCGGAAACCGCAATAATAAAACCTGTGGAAATATATGAGAATGGTTTAAAATTTATTGTAGATTTGGTGCACGGCACCAAGACAGGGTTTTATCTTGACCAAAGGGACAACAGGGACAAACTGCAAAAATATTGTGAAGGCAAAAAAGTATTGGATGCCTTTTGTTATACAGGGGGGTTTAGTGCTTTCGCTTTGAAAGCAGGGGCTATGCAAACTCTGGGACTGGATACAAATGAAGAAGCCCTAAAAACCGCTGCCGATAATATGCGGCTCAATAAATTTGAAAAGTTTACTTTTGAAAAAGCAAATGTCTTTAATAAACTGCGCGACTTGGTAGATGAGGAAAAAAAGTTTGGAGTAGTCATACTTGATCCCCCAGCCTTTTCAAAAACAAAAGAAGAAAAAGAAGGCGCGATAAAAGGATATAAAGATATTCATATGTATGGAATGAAACTGCTGGAAAAAGGCGGGCATCTTATGACTTTTTCATGCTCCCAGAATATAAGTAAGGAAGATATGATAACGATAGCAAACGAAGCGGCGCAGGATGCCAGAATTTCAATAGAGTTTGTGGAGACCCTCACTCAGGCCACAGATCATCCTTATACAAGCCGAATTCCAGAGACCTTTTATTTGAAAGGGTTAGTGCTTAAAAGAAAATAAACTGCCGAGGTTTAAACTCAATAAAAGAGGTAATGGGCCGGATATGAAAATAGTCCTGATAAATCCAAAACCGAAGATATGGATAAAAAGTTTTACTCTACCTTTAGGGTTAGCGTATGTGGCGGCCTATGCTATGGAAAAGGGGTTTAAAGATATTCAGGTGGTGGATTTGAATTTACACTCTGAGGCTACCCTGCCTCTGGCACAGGTGTATGGAATTACAGCCACCACACCGCTAATAAATGCCGCTTATGCACTCGCAAAAAAAATAAAAACTCCAGAAAACTTTGTCGTGTTAGGCGGACCGCACGCCACCTGTCTTCCTGAGGAAGCTCTTTTAAAAGAAGGAGTGGATTTTGTCATCAGGGGAGAAGGGGAAATAACTTTTTATCAGTTGTTGGAAGCCATAAAAGCCAAAAGTGATTTTTCTCAAATACAGGGACTGTCCTTTAAAAAAGACGGTCGTATTATACATAATCCTGAACGGGACTTTATAAAAAATATTGACACGCTTCCTTTTCCAGCACGCCAGCTGTTTGGTGACTTGCGGGCTTACTCACACCCACAACCTTTACTGGGGTGGAGAAAACCTGTGGTAAATATGCTGACCAGCAGGGGCTGTCCGTATAATTGTTATTTTTGTTATAAGGGAACCTTTGGTCGTGCTTGGCGAGGTCGGTCAGCGCAAAGCGTGGTAGAGGAATGGGAAATGCTGGTAAAGGACTACAAGGTAAAAGAACTTGCCATACAGGATGATATGTTTAATCTTGATTTGGACAGGGCAAAACAAATAATGACACTGGTGATAGAAAAAAAATTACAAATTCCTTTCACTTTTCCAAATGGTATCCGTGCGGATTTTATTGATGAGGAACTGGTAGGGCTTATGAAAAGCGCTGGGCTTTACAGGACAGCCCTCGGCGTAGAATCAGGCGTGCAGGAAGTTTTAGATGATATAGGAAAAAATGAAAACCTCTCAGAGATAGAAGCCGGGCTAACCCTTTTAAAAAAATACGGCATACAGACCATTTTATTTTTTGTTATGGGAAATCCAAAAGATACCGAAACCACTATGCAAAAGACCATAGAGTATTCTATTAAACTTGACCCGCATTTTTCCCAGTATGCCAGTTCCACTCCTTTTCCTGGGACACGGCTTTATGATATGGTGAAAGCTTCGGGAACACTGCGCGTAAAGGACTGGGATGAGTTTTCACAGTTTGACCAAAAGGGGTATTTTGATTACCCGCATTTAAAAGGCAGTACCATAGTGAAGTATGTAAAAAAGGCATATAGGAAATTTTATTTTAGGCCGCGGTTTATTTTTAAAATGTTGACCTTGCCTGATTTTTATATGAAGCTCCCAGCTTTCATAGAAGGGCTGTGGCATTTTGGGTTTAAAGGAAAGTAAAACCTGCTTTGACAACGCTGGGGATTTGTATTAAACTTGAAGAGCTTTTGAAAAAGGTATCTTATATAAAATTATTTCCGGGAGGAAAAAATGAGTAAAAAAACAGCTGTAGTGGCGGGCGGCGCTGGCTTTATCGGCTCGCATTTGTGTGAGGCGCTGGTAGAAGATGGCTATAAAGTCATATGCCTTGATAATTTAGGGACAGGCAAACTTGAAAATCTAAAAGGCATAATTAAAAATAAAAATTTTAAATTTATAAAACACGATGTAAGGAAGCCCATAAAAGTTTCAGGGCAAGTGCATTATGTCTTTCATTTGGCATCGTATGCATCGCCTCCATATTATCAGACCAAGTCCATAGAAACGCTTATGACCAACTCGCTGGGCACTTTAAATATTTTAGAACTGAGCCGAGTGAAAAAAGCCAAGTATCTTATCACCTCTACTTCAGAAACATATGGCGACCCAAAAGAACATCCGCAAAAAGAAACCTATTGGGGCAATGTAAATCCTGTCGGTATCAGAAGCTGTTATGATGAGGCAAAGCGTTTTGCAGAGGCCTTGACTATGGAATATGTGCGCAAACACGATTTGGATGCCAGAATAATCAGAATCTTCAATACTTACGGCCCCCGCCTGCAAAAAGATGATGGCAGGGTAATTTCAAATTTCATAAATCAATGCCTGTACCAAACCCCGCTGACTATTTACGGCAACGGAATGCAGACCAGAAGCTTCTGTTATATTTCGGACCAGATAGCAGGTTTAAAAGCCGCTATCTTAACAGAAGGGACAAAAGGGGAAGTGATTAATATAGGAAACCCGGATGAGTTCACTATGCTTGAGGCAGCAAAAATGATAAAAGAAATGACACACTCTGAGTCTCAAATAGTGTATAGACCGCTGCCGGATGATGATCCAGCGCGCAGGAAACCAGATATAACAAAAGCCAAGACTTTGTTGGGCTGGGAGCCGAAAGTAAAACTTAGAGAAGGGCTCACAAAAACAATTGCTTGGTTCAGCAGATAAAAGTGTCACCGCAAAACTTTTACTATTCTATGAAGCCGAATGAAAGAAAGTAGGGAAAATGAAATTAAAAAAAGCTGATATAGCCGCATTTGTAATTTTTATAGTGGCACCGCTTTTTCTATTTAGAGAAGGGCTCCGCGCCGGAATGGTGCTGTTTGGATATGATATAGTGACTCTTGACCTGCCTTTGCGCATGTTCGCGCAGGATTCCTTAAAATTACATTCTCAACTACCTTTGTGGTTACCAGGAATACTTATGGGGATGCCACTTATTGATTCCAGCAATTTGATTTTATTCTATCCCATTAACCTACTTATGATGCTCTTGGGAGTGCCAGTCAGCGCCACTTATTTGCCTGATATAATTTTTCATTTATTGCTGGGAGCACTGGGAGTGTTTCTATTTTTGCGGAGCATAGACCTTAGAAAAGAGGCGGCGTGGTTTGGCGCTTTTGTATATATGACTTGTGGAACTTCTGTGTCTTTAGTCGCGGCAGGGCATATGGGAAATATTATTGCTGTGGCTTTACTTCCTTGGGCTTTTTATTTTGTGGAAAAGGCAGTTAAAAAATCTTCGCTTTTATGGTGGCTCTCTCTCGGAGCAATTTTTGGACTGCAGGTGTTGGGCATAGGTATGCAGATTATGATCTATACGGCAGCGGGCGTGTGCGTATATATTATTTACAGAACGCTAACTTCAGGCGGGACTTTAAAAATGTTAGGGGCTTCGATATTTTTATTTTTAATGTCAGGGATATACGCTCTGGTGATAAGTGCTCCGCAGTTTTTTCCCTCTCTTGATTATCTCAAGCATTCCTGGCGACAGGGGCTGGACTACAATAATTTCATAAGCTTTTCACTACACCCTGCGGAAACACTTTCGTTTTTCTTGCCAAGGTTTTTTGGGATTCCAGATAAGACCTATTGGGGTTGGATGCAGATACATATGGTAACTTTTTATGCCGGACTCCTTCCTTTTGTGCTGGCGCCATTTGCTTTTTCCAAAGAAAAAAAGAAAACTGCTATATTTTTTGCCGGTATGACTGGCTTTCTCCTATTTTTAGCATATGGCGGATACACTCCTGTTTATAAGCTGTTTTACGCCTTGCCGGTGTTTAATAACTTTAGAAATCCTACCAGATTTCTTTATGTGGCTTCATTTTTTATGGCTGTGCTTTGCGCGACTGGACTTTCTAATATAATAAATGAAAACGAAAAAAATAATGAGCCCGCAATGAAAAAAATATTTAATGTTTTGGCATTGGTAGTTATCCCTGTGGCGCTGGGCTTGTGTGGGTTGCAATTTTCAGGATTTTTTAAAGAGACAGTGCCTGCCCTCTTTACCCTGCTTTGGAAAACTGTTATGCCTGTTGCTGATCTGCCAGTGGTCTTGGACCTGATTAAAAGTGACATTATAGCATTTACGGTAATAAGTGGTTTGGGCTTGCTGTTAGTGTATTTGACGATAAACAGGCATCTGAAAAATGCGGCTGTGATTGCTATGACACTTATGGCTATACATTTTGTGGACATAAGCAAAATAGAAAAAACCTATATAAACTTTAAGCCCTTGAAAAGCGTAATCAGCGAGAATCCCGTGGCTGATTTTTTTAAAAAAGATAAAACTCTTTACAGGGCAGTGGAACTGGATAAAAAAACTCTGCCCAATAAAAATATTTTTTACGGGATAGAGTTTCAAAACGGCTATCACGGAATGGTGCAGGGAAAACTCTATGAAATGCTGAGATGCGGCGCTTTTAGGAGCATTAACATTAACAGGGCTTTCAATGTAAAATATTATATTAACGATGTGGCTATGACAGGCCCAGGGTTTAAAAAAGTTTTTGACGGCGAACTTAAAATTTTTGAAGATGAAAAAGTTATGCCGAGATTTTTTGTGGCAGGGAAAACTATAAAAGTGGAAAGTCCGCAAGAGGCGCTCACTCTTATATTATCCAAAGAGTTCAGACCGGATGTTCCGGTAGTAGAGGGCTGGGCTCCTGCTGACTCTTCCATCGGAAAAACAACTCCGGTAGAAGTTTTATCATATACTGCAAATGAAGTGCAATTAAAAGTGAACACCACAAAGGCAGGGCTGCTCGTGGTGGCAGGGTATTATTATCCGAGATGGAAAGCCGTGGTAAATGGCATAAAAACAGAAGTCTTTCCTGTAAACTATTTGGCATACGGAGTTCCAGTACAAAAAGGGGAAAACAAGGTAAGACTTTATTATGACGGCTTTTATATAATAATGTATTTAGTGGCGGCTTTATTCGCATTTTTGCTTTTACTCTTGGTGGCTGTGGATTTTTATCGTAATAGGCAAAAAAGTTAAAAGTTGATAATATGGCACAAAGACCTTATAATGTGGTTATTAGATAAAGAGATGGGGTTGGTCAGTTTTTATTACAGAAAGAAAGAGGAGCACTGTGTCTCAAAAAAACGAAAAAGTACTCATAGTAATTCCCACATACAATGAGAGAAAAAATATAGCGGCGTTGATTCCGGAAATAAGAAAGTTTCTGCCACAGGCGCATATACTGGTGGTGGACGATAATTCACCGGATAAGACAGCAAACACCGTAAAAACTATTATGCACCACGACAAGCGAGTGGCCCTTATCTCGAGGTCTGCTAAGCTTGGCTTAGGCACAGCGTATGTCGAAGGCTTTAAATACGCGTTGGCGCACAAATACGATTATATTTTTGAAATGGATGCTGATTTTTCACACGATCCAAAGTATTTGCCGGAGTTTATGCAGGAAATTAAAACGCACGACTTGGTGATAGGGTCAAGATATGTGAATGGAATCAGCGTGGTAAATTGGCCTATGCGACGGCTTATGCTTTCTAAATTCGCCACTTTTTATGTAAGATTGATTACAGGTCTGCCGTTGACTGATTGTACCAGCGGGTTTAAATGTTACAGGAGCAAAGTTTTAAAAGCCATAGACCTAAATGAGATTCACTCAGATGGCTATGCGTTTCAGGTAGAAATGCATTATAAGGCGTGGAAAAGAAAGTTTAAGCTAAAAGAGATTCCGGTTATTTTTATTGACCGCCACGCAGGGTCTTCAAAAATGTCGCGAAACATTGCGGCAGAAGCAGTGACTTTAGTTTGGAAACTTAGATTAGGAATAGTAAAATAGTTAAAGTTTATAAGAGACAGATAAAAAAATAATAGGAGAAAAGATATGTCAAACAAACGGGTTTTAGTTACAGGTGGGGCTGGTTTCATCGGCTCAAATCTCACAGATGCGCTTATTGCGCGCGGATACAAAGTCACTATTTTGGATAATTTATCCACAGGGGAAAAGGAAAATATAAATCCTGCGGCGGTTTTTATAAAAGGGGATATTAAAAATCCTGAAGATATAGAAAAATGTTTTGAAAATAAAATAGACGCTATCTTTCACATTGCGGGTTGTGCTTCCACGATAAAATCTTTTGACGATCCCACTATGGATTTACTTACCAATACGCTGGGTACTGTCAATATGATAAACGCTGCTATAAAACACAATGTGGACAGGTTTGAATACGCGAGTTCTATGACTTCTTATGGAATCCCTGAAAAACTTCCTGTCAAAGAGACCTTTAATACAAGGCCTATTGCCTATTATGGAATTACAAAATATTCTGGAGAACGCTATGTGTTGGCGACTGGACTTAGGACAGATTTGCCATTTAAATTTAATGCGACAGCTTTTCGTATGTTCAATGTCTATGGCCGCAGGCAGTCGCTTACAAATCCGTATCAGGGAGTAGTTTCCATATTTATAGGAAATGTAATAAGAAATGAACAGGTAACAATTTTTGGAGATGGCATACAGTCCAGAGATTATGTGCATATAAGTGATGTGGCCAATGCTTGGATAGGCGCCCTTGAAAATCCCCGTGCCTATGGGGAAGTCTTTAACCTCGGCTCAGGGATAAGAATATCGGTAAACGACTTGGTGGGGTATATTTTAAAAGCTATGAATAAAACAAAAAAAGAATATAAAATAGTTTATAAAGATGCCAGACCAGGGGACCAACGGCATATGCAGGCGGACATTTCTAAAGCGGCAAAGTTGTTGAAATGGAAACCTAAAATGAAATTTGAGAACGGAATGAAAGATGTTATGGACTGGGCGAAAGAAGTGTATGGGAAATAGGTAAAAATGAACTCTACTAAATTTAACAAAAACACTCAAAAAAATTATGATGGCTGGTATGGCACCCGCGAAGGCATATACATAGATGAAAAAGAAAAAGAAACTCTCATTTCTATGTTGCGGTTAAAAGAAAACGAAAAGGTGCTGGAAGTGGGAGCGGGGACTGGCAGATATGTAAAGTATTTAAATGATATTGGGGTGGATGCGTGTGGCATAGAATATACAAAGGAAAATGTAAAAAATGCTATTCTCAGGTGTCCGGAAATCTCCGAAAAAATGCTTGAAGGGGATGCGGGAGCACTCCCTTACGCAGATAATAGTTTTGAGACAGTCTTGTTTATGATATCTTTTGAGTATATTAAAGACCACGAAAGAGCGCTAAGGGAAGCCTTACGAGTGGCAAAAACGCAGGTGGGGATAGGGTTTTTAAACAAGTTTGGGGTTTCAAACATTTTGCGCAGGATTCAAGGGAAAAAAAATAAGGAAGCAAAATTTTTTTCAGCGGCAGATATTTATAAAATCACCAAAAAAGCTACAGGCGAAAAAAAAGATATTAAAGTACGCCACACGCTTTATTTGCCGGTAGGGTTTGGACACTTGCTTCCTTTTGTGGATGAGGCGCTTGAAAAATTCAATTTGCCGTTCGGAAGCTTTGCAGTCGCAGTAATTAAAAAATAATAAATAGGAAGTGGGTATGGCTGTCATTGGATTTATCTATACAGGGATTGGATACCAGTATGTAGGTATCGGCAAAGAGGTGTATGACAAGGTCTATGGAATGCGGCAGTATTATGACCGGGTGCAAAAAAAACGGCCAGAGTTTAAAATCAATATGTTGGCTTTCTTAGGTCCAAAAGAAGAACTAATGAAAGAAGATATAGCGCTTCCTATAATGTATGCTTATCAATGCGGTATAAAAGAAGTTTTAAAACAATATAAAGTCAACCCAGAGCAAATGACTGGTTTTAAATCAGGAGAGTTGACTGGACTTGCCGCTTCTGAAGCCGCTTCTTTTGAAGATATTTTAGACCTCATATATAAAAAACAAGACTTAGTGGAAAAGGAAATCCACAGGGATAAGTTTATAAATATGCTGGTGACAGGTGTGGAAAGTGTAAAAATAGAGCAAGTCTGCGCTGAGATAAACAAAGTCGTAAAATGTGAAGTGTGTGCTTATGCGGGAGTGGATATGGTAATGGTGGTATGTGAAAAAACAGGGCTCTCTAAAATAAAAGAAATCTTTACAAAAATGAATGCGATATGTTTAGAACTCCCATATGAAGAAATTTCAAATTTCTCCCTTTTAAAAGGGACAGCAGAAAATCTAAAAAAGGCCTTGGAACAGATAAAAATAGATAAACCCCTTCACAAGCTCATAAGCCAGACCACTGGCGGGTATTATGAAAATGTCAGGGAAATAAAAGAAAAGTTTATGGACTATATATATAAACCAGCGCGTTTAGATGTATGCGTGTCCACTATGATGAAAAATGGCGTCAATACCTTTGTGGAAACTGGCTGTGGGGCATTTATTACGAAACTGATACGAAAAATAGATAGTGGCAAACGCTTACTTTCTACGCATGATATAAAGACTTTAGGGCAGGTGGTAAAGCTTGCAAACTGAGCAAATTTTTTACCAGAAAGCGAAGGGTGGCAGTCAAGCATAAAGTTTTCAAAATAAAATATTTTCATTGACTTATATTATAAAAAATGTAAAATATACCCCTGTTGTGATAAAATCCGAACACAGACAATAAAAAATAAGCATTAGGATTGAACTAAAAATATATATTTTTGTATTTTTGAAATAAATATAATATGAAAATACTTGTAATGCGGGACCGTAACTCGGAACCGGAAATTGGTGTAAAGTTGGGCCGGTAGCTCAGTTGGTAGAGCATCACCCTTTTAAGGTGGTTGTCCCGCGTTCGAGCCGCGGCCGGCTCACCAAATTTTAGTTAAGTATTAGGTGAAAAGCGTCTTTGGTCCCCAAAGGGGGCCGGCTCACCAAATTTTATTGAAGTGATAGCTACTGATATTTACAAGTTAAGTATTAGGTGAAAAGCGTCTTTGGTCCCCAAGGGGGGCCGGCTCACCAAATTTTATTGAAGTATTAGGTGAAAAAAAGGTTACAAATTGCAGCGGAAATGTGGCTGACAAAGTGATAACCAAAATACGCAGGAGGATTTTCAAATGTACGCAATAGTTGAAATAGCCGGAAAACAGTACAAGATAACCGAGGGCGTCAGCATTAATGTTGACAAGTTAGAACCCACGGAAAAAGAAGTTATTTTTGATAAAGTGCTTATGCTCGTTGATAGCAACGAGATAAAGATTGGAGCACCCATACTTAACGGAGTAAAAGTTAAGGCAGAAGTTTTGGGTGAAGTAAAGGGCGACAAACTGGTTGTCTTTAAGTGGAGAAGAAGAAAAAACTCCCGCAAGAAAAACGGACACAGAGCTGTTATGACAAGACTTAAAATTACAAAAATAGAAGTTAATTGAGGTGATGGAATATGGCACATAAAAAAGGACAAGGTTCTACAAGAAACGGAAGAGATTCTAACAGTCAGAGACTCGGAGTAAAAAGGTATGCTGATAACGAAGTAAAACCGGGAATGATTATAATCCGGCAGCGCGGTACACAGTTCAAACCGGGAAAAAATGTAGGTATGGGAAAGGATTATACCATTTTTGCCAAGATACAGGGTTTTGTGAAGTTTGAAATGAAGGGCGGCAAAAGAGTAATAAGCGTATATCCTACAAGCGTCAATACAGCCAGCGCAACCCCAGCAAACTAAAATAATAAGTTTTTAATAATGAAAGGGCGGCCTAAAAAGGCCGCCCTTTTTATTTGTATAAACCTGAAAAGGGAAACCAGCAATTTAACCTCTTTCCCATATTCAAAATTGTGATATACTTAATAAAAATACGGCAGTAAAAGGTGTGAAAATGTTCATAGATTATGTAAAAATTAAACTGGCTTCAGGAAAAGGCGGCGACGGCGGCTCTTCTTTTAGGCGTGAAAAATTTGTGCCTAAAGGTGGACCGGATGGCGGAGATGGCGGTCGCGGTGGCCATATATTTATAAGAGCGGATAGAAGTCTCACCACGCTTGTGGATTTTCATTTTAGTCATCTCTTTAAGTCGGAAGACGGCGAAAAAGGGTCAGGGGCTTTGTGCCACGGAAAAATGGGAAAAGATTTAATTATAAAGGTACCACCTGGCACTATTATAAAAGATTTTAAAACAAAAGAGATTATAAAAGATTTGGTAAAAGACGGAGATGAATTGCGTATGGCAAAAGGCGGGCGTGGGGGTCGGGGCAATAATCATTTTAGAACTTCCACTCGGCAAGCGCCACGGTTCCACGAAAAAGGGGAGCCAGGAGAAGAGAGCGAATTAATTCTTGAACTCAAAGTCATAGCGGATGTGGGAATCATAGGGCTGGCAAATGCTGGAAAATCGACTTTGATTTCAGGTATTTCCAACGCCCATCCCAAGATAGCGGACTATCCTTTTACTACGCTGTCACCGGCCCTTGGCATAGTGGTCTATGATGATGCGACTTCTTTTGTGGTGGCAGATATTCCGGGACTCATAGAAGGGGCCTCCAGAGGCGTGGGCCTCGGGTTTGAATTTTTAAGGCATATTGAAAGGACAAAAATATATATCCATATGATAGATGGGTCTGCGGGCGCTCAGGAAAGTTATAAGGCGTACAAAACTGTAAACCGAGAACTGGAAATGTATAATAAAAAACTGCTTGAAAAAAAGCAGGTAATTGCTGTTAATAAAATTGATCTGTTGTCCAAAAAAGAAATAAAAGAGATACAGGCAGTTTTTAAAAGCAAAAAAATAAAAATATATCTGGTGTCGGCAAAAGGAAAAGTCGGGCTTGATAAAGTAGTGGACGCGGTATATAAGATTCTTATTAAACTGCCAAAAGTAGTCACCCCGGAAAAAGCTTCTTTCAGGGAAAGAAATGAAAATATTACCACAGTGGAAACTGTGGATGGTGGAATTCATAGGCTGAAGAACAGAAAAATGGAAAAATATGTGTCTATGTTGGACTTCAGCAATAACGAGACCCTGGAAGTGTTTAGAAAGTTTTTGGAGAAAAATGGAATTAATGACTATTTAAAACAACACGGAGTCAAAGAAGGCGATATAATTATTATCGGAGAAAAAGACTTTGTGTTCCAAGAGGAAGAGGATGTATAAAAGAATAGTAGTAAAAGTAGGGACACACCTAATCACAGACGAAAAAGGGATTCGCAAAGCGTTTTTAAAAAGCTTTGCGCGCCAGATTGCCTCTTTGTATAAAAAAGGGAGAGAGGTCATTGTAGTCACTTCTGGCGCTGTCGGGTGTGGCTTAAAAAAATTAAAAATGAAAAAAAAGGCTTTAACTCTTTCTGAAAAACAGGCAGTAGCCGCTATTGGACAGATAGAGCTTATGAACGAATATAAAATGCTTTTTCAGGCAGAAGGGCTGAGTACGGCGCAACTGCTTTTAACCCACGATGATGTGAAAGACAAAGTGAGAAATACAAACGCGTGCAACACTATAGGCAAATTGCTGAAATGGAAAGTGGTGCCTGTCATAAATGAAAATGATACAGTCGCCACTCAGGAATTAAAACTGGGAGACAATGATAAGCTTGCTGGAATCGTAGGCGGAATGATGAAAGTGGATGCGGTGATAATTTTAACAAGTGTGGATGGAGTCTATGACAAAAATCCGCACGCACATAAAGATGCCAAGCTAATCACCTACATAGCGGATGTGGATAAAGCGATGACTCAGGTCAACACTGAAGGCAAAACAGAGTTGGGAACAGGTGGAATGTTGTCTAAAATGGAAATAGGCAGATACTTAAATAATATAGGTATTCCGCTCATAATAGCCAATGGGACAAAGAAAAATGTGCTTGCTCGCATTGCTGAAGGGCATAATGAAGGTACGCTTATATCTCCCAAAAAAAGAAAAAGTTAGGTCTCAAAAGCGGGTTTATAGTAGGGAAAGCTTTTTAAAAAAGGCGTTTTAACTCTCGTTTAATATCAAGCATGAAAGTCGGAGAATATCCTATATACAAAAGCGTGATTATCCCATTCCTGTCAGAAACGGTAAAAGCAGGATAATTTTGAAAAGAGTAAAAGGCGGGGATATTGGAGTAAAAAGTTTTGTAAAGCAAAGGAAGATTTCCAGTCTGTTCTTCTATTATGGCGTAAGCGCCTTCGTGAGTAATGGTAAACCATAAAACCGCTTTCCCTTTAAAAAAAGCTGGAACTGTTTTAGTTGTTATTTTTTTGACACGGGCTGATTTGGAAGAGGCATCAAGAAAACTTAAAACTATGGAATATTTTTCGGTAAGGGAAGCCAATGAGTAAGTATTAAAGTTATTTGTCCCCAAAATAAAATCCACTGTTTTGGTGCCGGAGTGAATAGGGGAGATACGGCGAACTGTGACCTTTGAGTAAAAAAATATTCCCCCCCACACCAAGGCCACCAAGGCAAGGCATATTACGAATATGCGTTTCATTTTATTTCCCCACACAAAAATTTTTGAAAATATTTCCTAACACTTCTTCAGGCGTGACTTCTCCGATAATTGAACCCAGTGCTTCGGCGGCGGCTTTGATATCAGTGGCAGTAAACTCAAGCGGGATTTTTAAGGTAAGGGATTTGAGCGCTGCTGTAGTTTTTATAAGCGCGGTCTTTAAACATTCTCTATGGCGCATAGAACTTATCAACACTTCTGAAGCTGAGCTAAAGGTCGGAGGGATAATAATATTTTTTAAGGCGAGAGTCAAAGCGTCCAGCCCCTCATTTTTTAAAGCGGAAATTTTTATAATGCGTGAGGCATTTTTCCCGAGCAAGGTGTTTAAGAGCGAATTATCAAAAGCTGTGGGCAAATCGGTCTTGTTAAGGACTGGAATAAACTTTGTTTCTGAAACTGTTTTGTAAATGGCTGTATCATTTATATCAAGCGGGGCAGAAGCATCAAGTATAAATAAAACCGCATCAGCGCCGGCTATGGCGGCTTGTGCGCGGGTAATGCCCTCGGCTTCTATTATATCCCGAGTATCGCGAATACCTGCCGTGTCTATCAATCTGCAAGGAAGCCCGGCTAAAGTGATAGGCGCTTCTATAATATCTCTGGTAGTACCTGGAATATGCGTCACTATGGCGCGTTGTGTCCCAAGAAGCGCATTGAGCAGGCTTGATTTTCCGGTATTGGGTTTCCCAGCAATGACTACTTTTGCGCCATTTTTTAAAATGATTCCTGCCTCTGCATTTTGCATAAGTTTTTCAAGTTGTATTTTTAAAGCGGTGAGCATCACTGTCATTTGAATGGGTTTAGTTTTTTCTATGTCTTCGTGGGCAAAATCAATTTCAGCTTCAACCAGAGAAATTATGTGGAGAAATTCTTTTCTCAAAGTGGTAACGGCATTTTTTTCAAAGCCCTTGAGCTGATTTAAAGCAATTTCAAGTGCCGCGGCAGAATCTGCAGAAATCATATCGGCGACAGCTTCGGCTTGGGACAAATCAATTTTTCCATTTATAAAAGCCCGTTTGGTAAACTCACCAGGCGCGGCCAAACAACAGCCAGCAGAAAGCAAAAGCTCCAAAGCAAGAGAAAGCACATACAGTCCACCGTGACAGCTTATTTCAGCCATATCCTCGCCTGTAAAAGAGGCAGGGGCCTTAAACACTGAGACCAACACTTCGTCTATATCTTTTCCTTCAGCATATAAAAAACCATAGTGTAAAGTATGGCCCAGTGTGGAAGCAAAAGTTTTAGTGGGAGTTTTAAACCGAAAAATTTTTTCAAGTATGGGAAAAACCGAAGGGCCTGAGACCCTTATGATTCCGATAGCGCTTTGCGCCGGATAAGTGGCAATGGCTGTGATAGTAGTGTGTGGCATAAGTACCTCTGTTTTATAAAAGGGCAGTAATGACCATTTTTTTATACGGGCCCTTGCCTAAACTGAAGGTCTTTAGATTTTTACAGGAAGTAAGTTCCTCGTGAATAATTTTTCTTTCATAGGCAGGCAGAAATTCGGTAATGACTTCGCCTGGGGAGTCAGTCACGCGCTCGGCATAGGTCTGTGCCAAGGTCTTAAGCGTGGCAGTTCTCTTTTCTCTGTATCTATCTACATTTAAAATTAGGGGAAAATGTCTTTTAAGTTTTTTATCAAGGATATTTGTCATAAGATATTGCAAGGCGGCTATGTTCTGTCCGTTCTTGCCTATCAAGAGACCATCTTTTTCAGGCGTGGAGATAGTAAAAATCAGAGCGCCATTTTCTATAGTTTTGTTTATTTTGAAAGAATGAAAACTCATAAGGGAAAGCATTTTTTCTAAAAGCTCAAGGGCATAAGCAATATCTGCTTCCTCCAGTGTTGCTTGAGGCGCAGCAGAGGCAAACCGCGTGCGGTCACAGAGGTCCACTGTATATTCTTTTTTATCAATAAAGATTTTTTCACATAGCAGGGACACGCTTACCGCTTCAAGGGTGAGCTTGTGCTCAGCTAAAAATTCTTTTACGCAAGTGGAAACCGATTCTGCTGTTTTTTTGGCTTGCGCCATAGTTAGACCTTCAACGACTTATTTACCATAAACTGCTGGAAGATAGAAAAGACATTTGACATAGACCAGTAAAGGAGCAGTCCTGCTGGCCAGTTCAAGGCCAAGAAACCAAAAAATATAGGCATAAAATAAAGCATTATTTTTTGCTGCATAGCGGCATCATCGGTCGCTGCAGGTTGAGCAGACATTTTTGTCTGTACAAAAGTGGTGATAGCCATAAAAACCGGAAGCACAAAATAAGGATCAGGTTTTGATAAGTCAGTCCACCAGAGCATAAAATAGGCGCCTTTGAGCTCTACCATATTCATAAGAGTGGCATACAGGGCGACAAATATAGGCAACTGCAATAACACAGGCAGACAGCCGCCAAACGGATTTATTTTATATTCCTGCCAGAGCTTCATAGTCTCTTCGTTGAGTTTTTGCGCATCGTCTTTATATATTTTTTTCAAAGTGTCTATGCGAGGCTGAATTATTTTCATTTTGGAAGAGGTCTCTTTCATATGTTTGAAACTGCTCTGGGAAGGAAACCATAAGAGGCCTCTTATCAGGAGTGTCAAAAGCAAAATAGCGACACCATAATTTTTTGTGAGCTTGAAGAAAAACTCCATTAGGAAAAACATGGCTATGCCGAGTTCCCGAATCCAACCCACATCCACAAGTCTTTCCATTCCAGATTTTTTAAGTTCTTTGTATTCCTGAGGGCCTAAAAAAGAAGCGAAGGAATAGGTCTTTTGTGATTTTGGCTGAATGAGCGCATCTGTCAGGTTGAGCCCAACATAAGCAAATCCGCCTTGTTCCTCCTGATAAAAAGCATTTTTTATTTGGGTCTTGTCTGGAATTATAAAAGACGATAAAAAATAAAGGTCTTTGAGGACTATCCAGTCAGGCAGGACAGGTACGACCACACTCTTGCTGTCTTTGGGATTAATTACATATTTTTTTATATCTTTTCCTGATTTGTAAATAATATGATTGAAACTATACTGGCCGCTGCCTTCTTTTTTTGCCGCTGACTCAAGCGGGGTATAATGAATATTTGGACCTAAGGTTAAACGGGCATCCTGTATAGCTAAAGCGGCAGAGGAAGTATTTATAAAATTCACATCAAGGCCTATTCTGTAAGAGTCATCTCTTAAATGAAAAGTTTTCACTACAGTCAGTGAGCCGACTTTTGCCGAGAACGATACTGCTTTTCCATCCTTATCTTCTTTTACGCCATTGTATGTCCAGGCGATTTTATCAAGCGGATATGTGGCGGCGGAAAGTGCCATATAAGAATCTGAAAAGCCGTCAGGGATAAGTTCAAGCTGTTTTGCGGAGTTGTTGGATTCTTTGTAATTTTTTAAAAGGCAACTGTTTATGGAAGCGGCTATATTTGAAAAAGAAATTTTTACAAGTTTTGTCTCCACAGTATAAATGCGTTCTGATTTTTTTGCGGCAAAAAGGGAGGACTTGGTAGACGGGACTTTGATTTTTGTATCGGTGGTTTTGCCAGTGACTACTGCGTTGGGAGTAGTAGCGGCAGTATTTTTAACTGTCTTGTCCATATTTTTTGTGTAGAAGTAATTAGAGCCAAAGAGAATAGCCGCAGAGAGTATCATAAAGAGTATTAGCCTTTGAGATTGTTTCATTTAAGCCTCCAGAGTTTTGTACATATAAGTGCTGAACTTATTTTACAGGGTCAATTCCACCCGGATGAAAAGGGTGGCATTTGGCTAGCCGTTTTAAACCCATAAAACTGCCTTTTAAAGCGCCGTACTTTTCTATAGCCTGTTTTGTGTATTGCGAGCAGGTGGGATAAAACCTGCAGGCACTTGGAAAAATACGAGATATAGTATTTTTGTATAGGGTTATGAGCCATATAAGTAAAGTTTTCAAGCGGAGTCCTTCTTTGCGGCTGTCAAAAGAACAGGTTTTAGTTTTTCTTCTATTTGAGCGTATGATTTAAGTTTGGCGGCTTCTCGGCGAGGCATAATGACTATATCCCTAAGAGGAAATAGAGCCGCGCTTTTACGAAAAACAGTTTTTAAACGCCGTTTCATAAGATTTCTGTCCGAACTATTATGCACGAGTTTTTTCGCGATATTAGTTACAAAAAACCGTGTTTTATTTACGGGAGAGGGCAGGGAAAAAACAGCGAAGTGTTCTGTCCGTGATTTTACCCCTGTCTTTATTATGAAATTAATCAATTTTTCGTTTAGTGAATTGCCCTTAATAGAAAAACTCCCTCGAGGGTTATACCCTGGTAAGTTTCTTTCTTCCTTTTTTGCGTCTGGCATTCAGGACTCTTATTCCACCGTGCGATTTCATTCTTTTTCTAAAGCCGTGTTTCTTTTTCGCGCGCTTTTTATGCGGCTGAAATGTTCTCTTTGGCATTGGTACTCTCCATTAATATATATAGATTTATAATCTGTCTTAAAATCTTGGTAATTATAGTGGAAATCGGGTTATATGTCAATATAAACCTGTTTTTTGCCCTAAAACATAGGTTTGTCCTTAAACAGAGTTGAAACTATTACTTGCAAGCCAGGCAGGAGCGGAGTAATATTATGAAAGCGAGGCAAAGTCGCAAGGGTGGGGTTGAGGTTTGTAAACTAAGTTGTTTTTTGAAGGCAAGTAAAACATAAAAAGGAGGACACTATGGCTAAAAAACAATTGAATGAGACAGAAAAATTTTTTTATATTCTTTCTTGTATTTGTAGCTTTGGAACAATATGGATTAGTAAAAGTATAATTCAAAAAGCTATTATGGATGCGTTAGAAGATTAAAGTCCCAAACACAACTGAAGTAAAAATACGGAAAATATTGACAAAGAAAAACCGCTGGGTTAACATTGTCATATTATATAAATATATTAGGGAATATTTAAAAAAACTTGATATATCAAGTGGAATGTATATGATTTATAATGCTGAAATAGTGTTGGGTTTTCGGTCTTTGTATTGGATTTCCACTGAAGCATATATGAGTGTGGACTTATAATTTTTTGGAGAGAACAAATAAAAAAAGCTTTACTAAAAATAATTTATTATAAGGAGAACGCATATGTCAGCAGAAATTAAGTTTGGGACTTCAGGATGGCGTGGAATTATGAGTGAGGATTTTACTTTTGATAATGTCCGGATAGTGGTGCAGGCCATAGCGGACTTTTTAAAGACACAAAAAAATCTGGAGGGAAAGCCAGTCATTGTCGGTGGGGATGCGCGGTTTTTATCGGATAAGTTTTCGGAAGCGGCAGCTGAAGTCCTCGCGGCAAATGGCATTTCTTCACTGGTCTGTGACAGGGACACTCCGACGCCTGTCATTTCATTTGAAATAATAAGACGCAAAGCCGCGGGCGGAATAAACTTTACTGCCTCGCATAATCCTGCGCAGTATAATGGTTTGAAATTCTCACCGGCCTGGGGTGGCCCTGCTACGGTGGCGGAAACAAAACACATAGAAGACAACCTTAAAAAAACTCCCATTGAGAAAGTAAAAAGAATGACTTTGGAAGAAGGTAAAAAAAAGGGGCTTATAAAAATATTTGATCCGTCAGAGTTCTATTTAAAACGCATAAAAGAAATAGTGGATTTTAGCGTGATAAAAAAATCAAAAATGAAAATTATCGCTGACCCACTTTATGCCACAGGGCGAGGGTATCTGGACACACTTTTGAAAGAAGCGGGCGCTAATGTGACCGTAATCAATGATAAAAGAGATGTTTTGTTTGGAGGCTTTCCTCCGGAACCAGCAGAAAAAAATGTCGGGGACTTGATAGCGGCTGTAAAAAAACACAAGGCCATACTTGGGGTCGCCACAGATGGAGATGGGGACCGCTACGGGATTATTGACTCGGATGGCGCTTATATTCCAGCAAATAAAATCTTAGCCCTACTTTTGGATTATCTTATGCGCACCAGAAAATGGAAAGGGTCAGTGGTGCGTTCGGTGGCGACTTCTGGCTGGATTGATAGGGTGGCAAAAGTGTATGGCCTTACCTTACACGAGACACCAGTCGGCTTCAAATATATCGGTGACATTATGACACGCGAAGAAATTATTATAGGTGGCGAAGAAAGCAATGGGCTGACTGTGCACGGGCATATCCCAGAAAAAGATGGGATTATCGCGTGTCTGCTTGTAGTGGAAATGGTGGCACGCGCAAAGAAATCTATTAAACAGCTTTTAAAAGATTTAGAAGAAAAAGTAGGCGCGATATTTACGGACAAACTTAATTTTAGATTAACCGAAGAAAAAAAACAGGTGCTTGTGGCAAAACTGAAAAAAGGCGGCATAACTAAAATCGGCACATATAAAGTGGAAAACCTGATAACTCTTGACGGCCATAAGTTTATGCTTGGAAATGGAAACTGGGCTATGGTAAGATTGTCAGGCACGGAACCTATAGTCAGGCTTTATGCTGAAGCGGCTACGGCAAAGGACTTGAAAGCGATTCTTAAAGCTGGGGAAGAGTTTATAAATAATTAATAAAGAGTAATAAAAAAAAATATGGAGGAATAAATGAAAAAATTAATTTTGAGTTTACTGGCAATGCTGTTTTTATCTGCACCACTTTTCGCTGTCACCCTGGTGACCAAAAACGAGACCGACCCTGAAGTGACTCTCACTGGGTATCAGTGGATAAGATATACGCTGAACTATACGGCGGACAAACTCGCCATAAATCAGCTCGCTATTAAGAGGACATATATTTCCACAAAAATAAAAGGTATGGACTATGAAGCCAATTTGACTCTGGATATGGGAAACTCTTTAAACGGGCAGGCGGGCTATGACTGGGCCATATGGGAAAAACTGGCGTATGTGGATCTCACAAAACTTCCGTTTCTTTCTGATATGGGAATAAAAATAAGAACAGGCATACAGCCCATTTATTTTGGTAGCGGAGATTATTGGACTTATCCTTTGATAGAACTTCCCTTTGAGGGAAAGATAGGGGCGCTTTCAAGTGCGGATATGGGTGTGGCAATACTTGGGAAATATACTCTGGACTCTTATGAAAATGTCTCTCCCACTGTAAAGAAAAAACAGGACTTATTTGTGTATGAACTGGCACTTTACAGCGGTGACGGCTATGGAAAACTGGACACTGATGTGAGCAAGGCCCTTGCCGGAAACCTTATGGTATATGTAATGCCGGGACTTGGAGTGCGGGGTTCATATTTTAAGAAAGCGGGGATTACTTCTTTTGGCGTGGGCAGTGCGGATAAAACCGTAACTGCGGTTATGGTAAAATATAATGTAGCGCCCTTTGATGTCTATGCGGAAGTCCTTGAACAAAAAGCTCCTGCCTCAGTAGTGGGAGGAGTAGAAAAATCAGGAATCCTACAGGCAGTCTCAGTATATTGCGGTTATACTGTGTTTGACTGGCTATCGGCACATTTAAGATATGACACTGTAAATCCAGACACCCGAGTAATAAATGACGATATGAATTATTTTTATTCAGGCCTGAATTTTAAAGTCGCGCAAAAAGTGAGTTTACAAATCAACTATCAGCTTGAAATGAAAAAAGTATATCAGGCAGGAAATAAAAACAATAATTTGCTTATGACTCAGGTCAAGTGGGAGTGGTAAATAAAAAGAACTAACAAGGTGGCACTTTAAAATGAGACGAAAACTATTTTTGTTTTTAAAAGTATTTATAATCGGGGTTTTGTTTTTACAGGTTTATTCTTTGGCTTATGGTGCGCCAACTAAAACTGGGCGGGATGGTTTGGAAATGGTTTTGATTCCAGCGGGAGAGTTTTTAATGGGCTCGCCTAATGGTGAGGGGACAGTGGCAGAACATCCACAACACGCGGTCTATTTGGATAAGTTTTATATAGATAAATATGAAGTGACTGTGGCGCAGTATAAAAAGTTTTGTAAGTCCCTGCTTTTGGGAGACAGAGTGCTTCCAGCGCAACCAGAGTGGAGTACGGAAAACTCTCCAGTGGTAAATGTGTCTTGGGAAGAGGCAGCGGCTTATGCAAACTATTATGGCAAGCAATTGCCTACAGAAGCACAG
>SESG01015903.1_pt1 | contig 40096 bp, 46 predicted proteins | sample 3171421 | NCBI WGS metagenome assembly SESG01 (sample SAMN10866946, study PRJNA518727) | freshwater metagenome | biome: subpolar coniferous forest; feature: holomictic lake; material: water; isolation source: holomictic Lake 227, 6 m and 8 m depth | place: Canada: near Kenora, Ontario | collected...
AAGTGCCATGGGGCACCCGGGTGAGTCCTAGGTCAGCGGTTGTCATATGACCGATGACGGCTTCAACAGCAAGAGTCCTGCTGACACACCTTGTGTTACTACTAGCAGCAGTGAAATCAATGGGCAATGTGAAGGTGATGGTGCACCAAATAAAAGTTGGCCAATCCCTTTACCTAACGCAAGAATCGCAGTATGCAGTGATGAAATCGGGCATACATCTACGTGTCAGCAGTAAATAGAACTGTCCATTTTGGTAGCAAGTAGATTGTCCGCTTTCTGTCGTTTAGATTGCGATGGTTTTAACGCAATCGCGCGTTTGTTTGGATGGCCCTCACGCGGCCAGCCTGAGCACCTCGCTTGCTGCGCAGAGCACGCCAGTGGGGCTGAATCTGGCCAATTGCACGGCCGGGAAACAAAGCCACTGGTTGGCGCTGTTCATGTCGGTGATCCCTGCGTGAGCGAGCTCCTGGGGTAATCGACCCTGATGCGTTGGGAAGGTCCGCTCGCTGCGTCCACGTGCCTCGGGCGAGTGGGCCGCCATGTAGTCAAGGCCCAGTTGCTTCAGGGCTCGTCCGTCCTCCGTCAAGTTAACCTTGTCGACCTCGCCGCCTGCCTCTGGGGTGGAAGGTAGTGGTTACCCCGATCCGTGTAGGGAGAAAAAGGAAGGTCGTTGCGTGCTTAGTGGTGCTAACGTGCATTCGGGCATCGAGGCCCCTGCGCTTTGTTCTTTTCACGCGGTCCTAATCCGATTTAACCCGGCCTTGCGCCGGGTTCTTTTTGTCTGCTGCTGTCGGCATGGGGGGAACCATATGCCGGGGGATTAACAATTCTCAACAGACTTTGTCCACGCAAGTGACTAGGATTGAATCATCAGAGGATGAAAACGCTAGGAGATCATCATGGGCACAGCAGCCATAGGAAACATAGGAATAGGGTCAGTGGGCGGCATGGCAAACGTGCTGTCGTTCACCGGTGCGGTGGCGAAGCCCGGCTTGGCAGGCGAGTTGGCCAGCGCCCCTTCAAGCACCACGGTGAACATCTCTGCCGCTGCCAAAGCGGCCGCCGCTGCAGATGGGGTACCGGCAACGCAGACCATGAGCGAACTGGCACAGGCCTTGATTGTTGCGTTGCTGCTTCAAATGCTGGAAAAAAGGTCAGTCAACTAGCAGCAGACGAGCGCAGGGGAGGGATCATGAATAACAATTTTTTCGACGCGATGATGCAAAGTGGTTCCGGTGCCCTGAGCAAGGCGCTGGGTGACCCCGCCGTTGATGATCTGGCCCGAAGGCTGCACATCAATCTGCAGGATCCCTCCACCTTGAATAGCCTGCTCGCCATGGCCCGGCAGTGCGTCGATGAATCCTGTGGAGGCATCGTCGCCCCAAAGGGCCTGCTCACGCCAGTGTCAGTCCCTGCGTCGAGCCGTTACGAGCGTGACGCCATTCGCGCTTATCAGCAGGAAATCGCAGCAATGGCATGAGCATGTGGCAATGGGATCGCAGTTCAAACTGGATCGCCGCGCAAGGGTCCGATCACGCCGATCCATTGAGACCGTTTCTGGTTTCCGATAGAATTTCAGGCACATGGGCAGTCCGTGCCCTTGAATTTAGTTTCTATCGCCATCCATCCATGAATGAGAAGCAAGCTCGCGTCGCGGTGCTCGACGATGACGCCGATTTGCGCAAGCTGCTTCGGTTCCTTTTGGCCCGGGAATACGAAGTTGTGATGCCTGGCAATGGTGCGCAACTGCAGATCATGGTGGAGCAGGGCGCGGTCGATCTCATCATTCTCGATATTGGGCTTCCGGATGAGGATGGCATCGTTATCGCTCAAAAGATCCGCGTGACGTCGAGCATTCCTATCATCTTTCTTTCGGGATACACGTCAGAGGAAATGATAATCCGGGGCCTCAACATCGGGGCCGACGACTATGTGACCAAACCGTTTCAGTCGGAGATTTTGCTGGCGCGGGTAAGAAGTGCCTTGCGCCGGGGGGAACTGCATCCCTTGCAGGCGGTGCGCAACCTGCAACTGGGTGGTGTCACATTCGAAGTCGGGGAGCAGCGGCTGTCAAATGCGAGCGGACTCAGCATTAAATTGACCGAAATGGAGGCGCTGATTCTCGCGCTTCTGGCCAATGCCCAGGCGCAGACCCTGTCGCGTGAAGAAATGTTCCGGCGCGTCTATGGAAGGGATTGGGATACCTTGAACCGCGGCATCGAGGTTCACATTTCGCATTTGCGCAGGAAACTGTCCGAGGTGAGCGAGATGCAAAGCACCATCGTCGGACTGCGTGGTGTGGGCTACCGTCTTAATTTGCATGGAGCCCCGGAGTCGACTTCTTCAGGAGACTCAGCGTCATACGCATGAGCGCGCCATATCCGTAAGTAAGTCAGGCCGCTGCGAGTTGGGAATTGCTTTGCTGGACGATGTCGGTGGCAATGGCCAGCAACTGATCGAACGGGATCGGCTTGGGTAGCACCTTGACGCCGGGGGGCATGCCGCCGCGTTCCTCGATGACTGCGGCCTCCAGTCCAGTGACCACGACGATGGTGGCGTTGGCCATTTCGGGCGTTGCGCGCAGGATCCGGAGCATGGCGAAACCGTTGATATGGGGAATCTGCAGGTCAATAATGAGCAGGTCTGGCCAGCATTCGCTCATCCTCAGCAGGGCTTCGAAGCCGTCGGCGCTGGTCCTGACCTCCGGTCGCATCGGCCAGAGCGCCAGTTTGATCTGGTACAAACGCAGCAGGGTGAGTTCGTCTTCCACTACCAGCACGCGCAGGCGGCGCGGTTGGACGGGAACTTGTGCGGCCGCTGCATCGCGCGTTGTGCCAAAAGACTTCTCGGTATTGGATGCTGGCACTTTGGACTCGGTTCTGGTTTCAGGCTTGCAGGGGCTTGGCGAAAATCATGTCAGCCAGTTTGAACATGCGGAAAATTATATTTTTTTTGATGATTTTTATCGTTGGCATTGTAGTGCCGAGGGTCTTTCGCATGGCGCTCGCGGACCAAACGCCGTTTGGTCGTGACACGGATCACACCCGGATTCCACGCGAACCCAGCAAATGCAGTCGTCGCATGACGCCTTGTGCAAGAGCGCCCAGGGGCAAAATTTCATCGGTCGCGCCGACCGCAATGGCTTCCTTTGGCATACCAAAGACCACGCAGCTCGCTTCGTCCTGTGCAAAGTTGTAGGCGCCGGCCTGCTTCATGGCCAGCATACCCAATGCGCCGTCTTTGCCCATGCCGGTGAGAATCACGCCAATCGCGTTCTTGCCAGCAAATTCGGCGCCGGAGCGGAACAGTACATCGACTGAAGGCCTGTGGCGATTAACCAATTCGCCGCCACTGAGTTGCGTCATATAGTTTGCGCCGCTGCGCCGCAGCAGTAAATGCGAATGTCCTGGGGCGACATAGGCATGTCCTGGAAGAATTCGCTCAGCGTCCTGCGCCTCCTTGACGCTGATGCGGCACAGGCTATCGAGCCGCGCCGCGAATGACTTGGTGAAGGCCTCTGGCATATGTTGCGTGATCAAGATGCCTGGGCAGTCGGGCGGCATAGCGATCAAAAACTCCTTAATCGCTTCCGTGCCGCCGGTGGAAGCGCCCACGATGATCAGCTTTTCTGTCGAAAGGCTGCGATTGGCCAGTGCCGGCAACGACTGGTCACTTTTGGGCTGCCCGGCCACGGGTCGCGTGCGCGGCTTTGAGATTGACGCAGTGCGAATCTTGTTCGCGATTTCAGCTGCGTACTCCTGTATCCCGTGCGTAATGTCGATTTTTGGTTTGGATACGTAGTCAATTGCGCCGAGTTCCAGTGCCCGCAGAGTGGCATCCGACCCCCTCTCTGTCAGCGACGACACCATCACCACTGGCATGGGGCGCAGACGCATCAGTCGCTCGAGAAAGTCAAGCCCGTCCATTTTTGGCATTTCCACATCCAGCGTGAGGACATCCGGATTCAGTGAACGAATCATTTCGCGCGCAATCAGCGGGTCTGGTGCGGTACCAACCACCAGCATATCGGGTTGGCTGTTGATAATTTCGCTCAGGAGCTTACGGATCAGAGCTGAATCGTCAATGACGATAACGGTTATTTTTTTCATTTTGTGCCGCAATTATGAGGGTGTTTGCATGGCCTTGCACCGGTGAACCTGCCGTCACTTCGGCGCAGCGACAGTTACCCGAATAGTTCAACCTCGCCCGTTACCTCCTCATCGACGAGGCGGGCCGCGTATTCGTTCTCGCGCTCGCGAATCGTCTCATTGTGGGTGCTGCGAAGTTTCTTCACCAAGACCTTGCCGCTTTTCGGAAAATAATAGACTTTTCGCGGATAGACATCACTGAGGTCTTGCGACACGACAGGGATTTTTTCCGTGCGCAGGAAGTTCATTGCGAAATCGGCGTTGCGTTGTCCAACATTTAGAGTGGTCATTCCTGGCAATACACTGCCGCCCCCAAAAACTTTTGCTTCGAACAGAGAGCGCCGTGCGCCAAGAGAGAGAAGACTGTTGATCAACAGTTCCATGGCATAGGCACCGTATCGTGCTGAAAGGCATGCCGGATTGTCCTGATCCGGATGCGCATCTGGCAGCATGAAGTGGTTCATGCCACCAATGCCAGAACCCTTGTCGCGGATACAAGCCGTGACGCAGGAGCCGAGCACTGTTACCAGCACCATGTTGCGCACCGTAACGTAAAACTCTCCCGGCAGAATCTTTGCTGCATCGAGTTCAAAGTGATGGTCATAGTAGAGATTGGGAGCAAACACTGTTGAGCGCCGTCAGCGTCCTGCCGTATGTTTGTGGGTAACGTGTTCGTAAACCGTCTTGCCGCGCGGCCGGAACAAGTCTGCTGCGTGATGAAAACTCTCGGAATGACCGGCAAACAACAGCCCGTCGGAATGCAGGAGCGGAACGAACTTCTGCAAGATGCCGTACTGGGTTGGTTTGTCGAAATAGATCATCACGTTGCGACAAAAAATGGCATTGAACGGCCCGCGGATCGACCAGCTCGCATCGAGAAGATTGAGGGGTCGATACTCAATCAAAGCACGCAGTTCATCGCGAACCCGCACCTGACCGCTGTTTGCCCCTTTGCCACGAAGGAAGAAACGCCGTATACGCTCTTGCGACATCTTCTCCAGGCGCTCAATGGGGTAGACCCCTTGACGCGCTTTCACCAGCACGTTGGTGTCGATATCGGTGGCAAGAATCTTGACCGGCGGCTTGAGCGTGCCAAATGTTTCGACCGCGGTCATCGCCATCGAGTAAGGCTCCTCGCCTGTAGAAGCGGCTGAGCACCACAACGATAGCGGCCCGTTCCCTTGTTGGCGTTGTAATAATTCGGCCAGCACCGGGAAGTGATGCTCCTCGCGAAAAAACGCTGTGAGATTGGTGGTCAGCGAATTGGTGAAGGCCTCCCACTCGACAGCGTTGCCATCTTCCAGAAGGGTCAGATAATCGCTGAAGTGTGATAGCCCTAAGGTACGCAAGCGTCGCCCCAGTCGGCTGTACACCATTTCGTGCTTGCTCGGACTCAGTGAGATTCCGGCGCGCCCGTAGATCAGCTTTCGTACGCGTTCGAAATCAGCCGAGGTGAATGCGAATTCGCGCCCTTTTTCAATGGTTCGTTCGATCACTTCGTGAGTCTGCCTTTCCAGTTGTCCAAGCGCCTACGCGAAACAGGCTTGCCTGCTGTCAATCACCAATTGACTCATTGAGAGATCAAATACGTCCCAAACACCCCCGGTCGAAATGTGCCAGGAGGGAACTCTCAACACCTACTTTATCGACACCGGGCTGCGATTCTTGACATGGATCCGTTGGGTTTCAGGTGCCACCAAAAATATTTCCTCAAGTTAATCCTGAGCCGGTCGATATAGATGCGGTACGCGGCGTTTCGGCCGGTTTTTTTGTGTTGCGCGCTGGCGCTCCAACTTGCAAAGGTACTTGATCTACAACGTAATTTTTATCTGCTTACTCCCTCAATACGGGCCCATGCTTGCTTGATGTTTCCGCTTGAAAATGCCAGTGTTTGTGGCTGAAATGGTGGAAACGGTCGGAAGGAAAATATTTGTGTAGGACAAAGTCTTACACAAGGTTACCGTTTGTAACGGCGTAATTTCGGACAAATTCCTATTCATAGAAATGCTTCGGGCATCCAGAATGCAATCACGCATTCAGGAAAAGAATGCGTGAAGCAAAATCTATGGGGAATGAATGATGAATACGTTCGATATACAGTCTGAAATCAAGGAATTGAATCTCACCTATCTGATGCTTGCGCAGCACATGGTCCGTGAGGATAAATACACAGCGGCGTATCGATTGGGCATCAATCAACAATCGTCCGACATTCTGGCCAATCTCACCGCAAGTCAGGTACTCAAACTGGCCAGCGCCAACGTACTGTTGTGCCGCATGCGCTGTGATGACCGGTTCATTCTGGGTCTGCTTACAAGTCACGGTAAAGAAGGTGTGATGGCGCAATCGCATGCCGCCATCTTGCTTGCAGGACAGTCTGCAGAAACGTTGGCCTGAGGCCCCCCGGAGGTTCCATGCGAAATAAAAGCGTCGTGTCGGAAGGCAACGAAATCCAGATTGCTGTTGAACTCATCACGCTGGGTGCGCGGCTGCAGGTGCTCGAGACCGTCACCGAATTGAGTCGTGAGCGATTGCTCAAGCTGTACAAGGAAATCAAGGGTGAGTCGCCCGCAAAGGGAATGCTGCCGTTCTCTGCTGACTGGTTTATGAGTTGGCAACCGAATGTTCACTCGTCGATCTTTGTCAACATTCACCAATACCTGTCGGCGCATACCGACCTGTCCGGGGTGCAGTTGCTCATCAAGAGCTACAGACTGTATCTTGAGCACGTGAAGACAAACGATATCGAACCCATCCTGACGGTGACCCGGGCATGGACCCTGTTGCGCTTCTTGGGATCGTTGCTGGAAACGGTTACTTGCAAACGATGTGGTGGGAATTTTCTGACCCATCGTTTTGACTTCAACCAGAACTACGTTTGCGGACTGTGCCGCCCCCCATCACGCGCCGGGAAGTCAAGAAGCAAGGTGTGCGTTGAACCCGTTCTCGCTGATGCCGGGAGAATTTAGTGTTCGTTCTTGTTGGCTACGCAGTAATCTTGGGGGCCGTATTCGGTGGATTCGCGCTGGCGGGAGGGCATCTCGGGTCGCTCCTGCAACCGGTCGAGTTGCTGATGATTTTTGGCTCCGCTGGTGGGGCCTTCCTGGTTGCAAATCCGAGCAAGGTCATTAAGTCGACGCTAAAGGCCCTACCCAGTCTGTTTCGCGGTTCGCGCTATAGCAAGTCACTGTACATGGAGACGCTTGCCTTGCTCTTCGAGATCCTTGCAAAAGTACGCAAGGAAGGACTCATGTCGATCGAGGGCGACGTCGAGTCGCCCGAGCAGAGCCCGATCTTCAGCAAATATCCGATGGTCACTTCGGACCACCACGTGGTGGAATTTCTGACTGACTACCTGCGCCTCATGGTCGGAGGTAATCTCAATGCCTTTGAAATTGAGAACCTGATGGACAACGAACTCGAAACCCATCACGAGGAGGGTTCGGTTCCGATTCATGCGATTGAAAAAATGGGGGATGCCTTGCCGGCGTTCGGAATTGTGGCTGCGGTCATGGGCGTCGTGCACACGATGGAATCGGTTGGCATACCGCCGGCGGAACTCGGCAAACTGATCGCTGCCGCGCTGGTCGGCACATTTCTGGGCATCTTGCTAGCCTATGGATTCGTCGGGCCGCTGGGCACCTTGCTTCAACACAAACTTGACGAGTCCACCAAGATGTTGCAATGCATCAAGGTAACCCTTCTCGCCAGTCTCAACGGGTATGCCCCACAGGTGGCGGTGGAGTTTGGGCGCAAGGTTCTATGTTCGACCGAGCGCCCCACATTCATGGAGTTGGAGGAAGACGTGAAGCAGCGCAAGTCGCGCTGATACTTCAGATCAGCAGTTGAGACGTTATGAGCGACGAAAGCCAGAGACCGATCATCGTCAAGCGTGTGAAAAAGCATGCGCCAGCCCATCACGGAGGTGCATGGAAGATTGCCTACGCAGATTTTGTTACGGCAATGATGGCCTTCTTCCTGTTGATGTGGTTACTGGGTTCGACCTCCGCCGGGGACCTCAAGGGGATCGCGGAGTACTTTCAAACCCCGCTCAAAGTGGCGTTAGCGGGGGGTACGGGCTCAGGAGACAGCTCCAGCATCATTAAAGGAGGGGGGCAGGACCTTACGCGAACTGAGGGGCAGATGAAGAAGGGGGAGATCACGGAAGAGAAAAGAACCATCAACCTCAAGGCGGCAGAGGCGGAGATCATACGCAGGGAAACACAAGTGCTGCAGGATCTCAAGGGGCGTATCAGGAAGGCGATCCAAGACAATGCGGCATTGGCTCCCTATGCCAAGCAGATCCTGCTTGATATCACCAGTGAGGGCTTGCGCATTCAGATTGCCGATGAGCGCAATCGCCCCATGTTTGCCAGCGGTAGCGCGCAACTGGAGCCCTACAGCCGGTTGATATTGCGCGAAATCGGTAGAACTCTCAACGACGTACCCAATCGCATCGGGATCTCCGGGCACACCGACATGCATCTCTACTCGGGTGGTGCCAAGGGATATAGCAATTGGGAACTGTCATCAGACCGGGCGAATGCCGCGCGGCGCGAGATCAGTGTTGAAGGACTGAACGAGGCGCGCGTGCTTCGGGTGGTGGGTTTATCTTCAGCCGTTCCCCTGGACCCCCAGGATCCTGAGAACCCGTTAAATCGACGCATCAGCATCGTCGTCATGAACAAGAAGACCGAGGCCGCCATCAGCAAGGACAGCGGTGCGATCGAAGCCGAACACAAACCAGACACCCAAGAGGGGACCAGCGATGCAGCTAACAAGCAGTGAATCGACCCCCGGTGTGGCCGTCGCGCAAGGCAAGTGGACAGCACGTGTGCCCTTGCGGCAAGCAGCAATTGCACAAATTGGTGCCGTTCTGTTTGTTGGGGGAATGGTTTTGGCCTTGGGGCTTGCCGGCTTCGACGCCGTCACATTGATGCTGGTCCAAGGGTTCATCGCGGCAATTCTGGGTCGCTACATGGGCATGGACTGGTGGTGGATTCCAATTCACGCTTTATTCGCGCCAGGACTGCGGTGGATACTGACGTTCGAACTGCCCCCTGCGTACGCTCTGAGCGCATTTTGCTTGCTCGCCTCACTTTACTGGACGGTATCGCGGACTCGCGTTCCGCTATTTCTTTCAAGTCGTGATGCCACGCGGGCGATCGCAGACGTCTTGCCGAGTGACCGCAGTTTGACTTTTCTCGATATGGGGTGTGGGCTCGGGGGCGTGCTTTCGAGCCTGGCGCGTACCCGACCGCTGGGGAAGTATCACGGTATTGAGTCGGCGCCGCTGCCATTTCTCTTCAGTCGGCTGCGCGCCATCACAGGATCCGCACGCTATTGCGTTACCTGGGGGGATTACGGCGACCTCAACCTGGGTCGGTATGACGTCGTCTATGCCTACTTATCACCCGCTGCCATGAGTGAGGTCTGGCGCAAGGCGAGAGCCGAAATGCGTCCCGGCAGCCTGCTGATCAGCAACACTTTCGCAGTTCCTGGCGTTGCGCCCGGGTTGACGATCTCAACCGGCGCGCAGAACGGATCCAAGCTCCTTCTTTGGCACATGTAATGAAGGTTCGCAGATGATGGTCACGCCAACTCGAAATGAAACCGATTGGATCCGCTATCTGGATGTGGTCGACATTCCAGTGTTCCAGCGCACCGTTGAGGAGCTTGCGCGCCTGCGCGAGGACGAGGATCGCGTCGGCGTGCGCAACATCGCTCAGGTGCTGCTGCACGATCCCTTGTTTACATTACGGGTACTTCGCTACCTGCAGGCCCATCGCCGAACCGTGCAGACGGCCGACATCACGACCCTGGAACACGCCGTGATGATGTTGGGCATCACGCCATTTTTCACACACTTTACCGATTTGCCGATAGTCGAGGAGGTCATGGCGAGCCAACCGCTCGCGATGGACGGTCTGATGCGGGTGGCCTATCGATCGCATCATGCGGCGCTCTATGCGCGCGATTGGGCCAATCTGCGCAGCGACTCGCGGGCCGATGAGGTTGCGATCGCCGCCTTGCTGCATGACTTGTCGGAAATGCTCTTGTGGTGCTTCGCTCCCGCAGCGTTGCTGCAAATAGCCGAGATGATGCGCACGCAAGAACACTTGCGCAGCAGCATTGCGCAAACAAAAGTGCTTGGATTCAAGATCTCCCAACTTCAAATCAAGCTGATCGCGCAGTGGAATCTTGCCCCGGTACTGCAGGAACTGATGGACGATTCGCATGGGTCGCATCCTCGATCCGCAAATGCGGCATTGGCGGTCCGCCTTGCGCGGCACTCGGTCGATGGATGGGACAACCCGGCGCTTCCGGACGATTACGTGGCGATCGAGCAATTGCTCAAGTCAACTCTGCCCGAGACGCTCGCACGGATAAAACATACGGCCTTGGAGGCACAGGCAGCGCGAGATTGGTACCACATTCACGGCTCATCGAGTTCTCTCGGCCCTGAGAGTCCTCCAGCCGAAGTTAAAGATTAACCCGAATTTGACGATATCTGGTTTGTGGACTGCGACCTGGACTTCCAGGTACCCGCGGCCCGACAACTTCAACGGAGCAATACATGGCGGATCCAAATATGAAGTTCCTGGTCGTGGACGATTTTTCGACCATGCGCCGAATCATCCGCAATCTGCTGAAGGAATTGGGGTTTCAGAATGTCGATGAGGCGGAAGACGGTGTCGACGCGCTTGGAAAACTTCGCAACGGCTCTTACCAGTTCGTTATTTCGGATTGGAATATGCCCAACATGACGGGGCTTGATCTTCTGAAGAACATACGTGCCGACGAGGTACTCAAAAAATTGCCCGTTCTCATGGTGACGGCGGAGGCGAAGAAAGAGAACATCATCGCCGCCGCTCAGGCTGGCGCCAGCGGTTACGTGGTCAAGCCATTCACCTCCGTAACGCTTGATGAAAAGCTTAACAAAATCTTTAAAACCATGGAAGCGGGGATGTAGGCATGAGCACACAAAGCGTGGAAAACGATTCCGACGACCTGCAGGCGTTATTTGACAGCATTGTCAGAGCCAAACCGGTCGAGACTTCCATTCCTGAGACCAAGGTCGAAGCTGAGGTGGGTGGTAGTACGTCCGGAAATGTCATGGGCCGTGTCGGCCAACTTACCCGGATGCTTCACGACGCCATGCGCGAGCTCGGCTACGACCGCTTGTTGGAAAAAGCTGCTGCGGAGATGCCTGACACCCGTGACCGGTTGGATTACGTGGTGAAAGTGACGGAACAGGCGGCGGTGCGTGCATTCAATGCAATTGAGAGCGCGCAGCCAATTCAGGAGCGAATGGGAAGCGAGTCTGAGCGCCTGTCAGAACACTGGCAGAAGTTGTTTGACAAACAATTGAGTTTGGAAGAATTCAAGGTGTTGGTCGCCTCTACCAGAGAGTTTCTTGCCGATGTGCCGACGCAGACGCGCGCCACCAACGCTCAGTTGATGGAAATCATGATGGCTCAGGATTTTCAGGATCTGACAGGGCAGGTGATCAAGAAGGTTACAGCGCTTGCCCACAGCATGGAGCAACAACTCGTACTTTTGCTGGTGGACCTCGTGCCTGCGGAATTGCGAAACGAAATAGATTCCGGGTTGCTCAATGGCCCCGTGGTGAAAGCGACTTCCGGCACCAGCGTGGTGACAAATCAGGATCAGGTTGATGACCTGCTCGCTTCACTGGGCTTCTAGCAATCCCCACTGCCGCAACGAATTGCGCGGCAAAACTGCTACTGTTCGACTGATGGAGACCGGTATCGCCAGTTAATAATTCTGCCTATACAGCCAAGGGCAGAAGATGGCAGAAGACAGTGGATTAGAGCGAACAGAACCAGCATCCGTTCGAAGGCGTGAACAGGCACGCGAGGATGGACAGGTTGCGCGTTCGCGTGAATTGTCCACACTGGCACTCTTGCTTGCAGCCGGCGTTGGATTGTGGATCATGGGCGCGGACCTTGCCGACAGGCTGTCAACCATGATGCGCCACGGCATGCAGCTTGATCGCTCGCTCGCATTCGATACCGAATTGATGTTGCTGCGGCTCAGAGGTCTTTCAACCGATGTGGTGCTGGCCTTTTTCCCCTTGCTTCTATTGCTGGTGATGGCTGGTATTGTTTCTGCCGTCCTGCTCGATGGCTGGTTGTTCAGTTTCAAGCCGCTCATGCCAGACTGGGGACGCATTGACCCGCTGAAAGGATTGACGCGGATCCTGTCGCTCCACGGGGTAATCGAGATGATCAAGGCGATCATCAAGACGGTCGTTGTGGGGGGCGTGGCCGCATGGGTAATTTGGCGCAATAGCGGTGCGGTTCTTTCGCTTGCCTCAGAGCCGCTTGACTCCGCAATGGCGCATCTGGTGCGCCTGCTGGGTAGCAGCTTTCTCACGATGGCCGCTGGCATCGGACTGGTGGCGGCGGTCGATGTTCCATTCCAGATATGGGACCATGAACGCAGGCTGCGCATGACGCGCGAGGAAGTGCGTCAGGAGAACAAGGAATCGGAAGGTGATCCACACGTCAAGGCGCACATTCGAAGCCAGCAGCGCGAAATGGCGCGTCGTCGGATGATGTCGGAGGTTCCCAAGGCCGACGTGGTGGTCACCAACCCCACACATTACGCAGTGGCTTTGCGCTACCAGGACGGCGCCATGGGAGCCCCTCGCGTGGTAGCCAAAGGTGCCCATGCGCTGGCCGCCCGTATCCGCGAACTGGCCCAGGAGCATCAGGTGCCCATCCTGAATGCGCCGCCGCTCGCCCGCGCCTTGTACCGTCACACCGAACTTGGCGACGAGATCCCATCTGCACTCTACTCAGCGGTGGCGGAAATCCTCGCTTATGTGTACCAGCTGCGCCGACACCGGAGCGAGGGCGGGCCAACACCCCAACAGCCCGAACTCGCGGCCATTCCCGTTGGACTGGATCCGGGCCCTGCGGTCGATCTTGAGCCAGAGATCAAAGCGCAAGAGGGCGCAGCATGAACACCACGTTCGACCTGAAATGGTTGCTGGGCAACTCGGGGCTGCGTACCGCCGCCATACCGATGCTGATCATCATGATTCTCACGATGATGATCCTGCCGGTGCCACCATTTTTGCTGGATCTGCTTTTTACCTTCAATATCGCGATCGCGATCATCGTCCTGCTGGTAAGCCTGTACACGCTCAAGCCACTGGATTTCGCTGTATTCCCCACCGTTTTGCTGCTCACAACGCTGCTGCGGCTGTCACTCAATGTCGCGTCCACCCGGGTGGTGCTGCTGCACGGTCACTCAGGACCGGACGCAGCGGGCAAGGTCATCGAAGCATTTGGACAATTCCTGGTGGGTGGCAACTATGCCGTTGGCCTGGTGGTGTTCTTCATTTTGGTGGTCATCAATTTCGTGGTGATTACCAAGGGCGCCGGCCGGATCGCCGAGGTCAGCGCGCGCTTCACGCTCGATGCGATGCCGGGCAAGCAAATGGCAATTGACGCCGATCTCAATGCGGGCTTGATTGGCGAGGATGAAGCGCGCCGTCGTCGCCGTGAGACCGCGCAGGAGGCCGAGTTTTATGGCGCCATGGATGGCGCGAGCAAGTTCGTGCGCGGCGATGCTGTTGCAGGCATCATCATTTTGCTGGTCAACATTGTGGGTGGCCTGGTGGTCGGCATGGCACAACACGATCTGGACTTCGCGACGGCGGCCAAGGTCTATACGCTGCTTACCATCGGTGATGGTCTTGTGGCGCAAATTCCGGCATTGGTGATCTCGACAGCTGCGGGCATCGTCGTCAGCCGTGTTGGCAGTGATCACGACATTGGCGAACAATTGGCCACGCAACTCTTCAGCAAGTCGCAGGCGTTGACGATTACAGCGGCCATTCTCGCCATCATGGGATTGATTCCCGGAATGCCCAACTTCTCGTTCCTGCTTCTTGCAACGCTTCTGGGAGGAGGGGGCTACATGATTGCCAAGCGGCCGCTGGTGCCTGAAGTTGTAGCGCCTGAGGTACCAGTTGCCACTCCTGCGGTCGAAGCCTCCTGGAACGACGTCGTTGCAGTCGATACGCTCGGACTCGAGGTGGGCTACCGACTGATCCCCTTGGTCGACAAAGAACAAGCCGGTGAGCTGCTCAAGCGGATCAAGGGACTGCGCAAGAAATTTGCACTCGACCTGGGTTTCCTCCCGCCTGCTGTGCATATCCGCGACAACCTGGAGCTGCGCCCGAACGGCTATATTCTCACGCTCAAGGGCGTCGAGATCGGACGCGGGGAGGCCTATTCCGGCATGTACCTGGCCATCAACCCAGGGCACGTCAATGGCGTCTTGCCAGGTGCCGTGACGCGCGACCCTGCATTTGGCTTACCGGCCGTTTGGATCGAGGCGGGTCTGCGCGAGCAGGCTCAAACCTTCGGATACACAGTGGCAGACGCCGGCACGGTAATCGCCACCCATCTCAATCATGTCATGCAGACGCATGCATCAGAGCTGCTGGGCCGGCAAGAGTCACAGCAGTTGCTTGATCATGTCGGGCGTGACTCACCCAAACTGATTGAAGACCTGGTACCCAAATTGTTGCCCCTTGGTACCGTGCAAAAGGTGCTCCAGCGCCTGCTGGACGAAGGGGTTCACATCCGCGATATGCGCACCATCATTGAAGTGCTCGCTGAAAATGGTGCGAAGGTGCAGGACGCTGGTGATCTGACGGCCTTGGTTCGGATTGCACTGGGCCGCGCGATTGTGAAGCAACTCTATCCCACCAGCAACGAACTGCAAGTCATGGCGCTGGAGCCCGGGCTCGAACGCATTCTTCTGCAAGCCGTGCACTCCAAGACTGGCGATGCATCGGGTATCGAGCCGGGCTTGGTTGACACACTGATGCGCGAGGCCGGTGCGGCAACAGCGCAACAGGAGCGCCTTGGATTGCCGTCGGTGCTTCTGGTGCCAGCTGAACTGCGTGTATTGCTGGCACGTTTTCTTCGGCGCGCAGTATCGCAGATCAAGGTCATCGCGCATAGCGAAGTCCCGGATACCTGCACCATCAAAGTTACGACCTTGCTAGGGAGTGGAGCATGAACATCAGGAAATTCTTGGCCAATAGCTCGCGTGAGGCGCTGCACCTGGTGCGACAGAGTCTGGGCGCCGATGCAATGATATTGTCCAATCGTGCGGTCGAGGGTGGCATCGAGGTCATGGCCGTAGCCCACGGTGACCTGTCGATGCAGGTCGCGCCCGACCAGGCCGCGCCAGGTCATCGACAGCGCAAGCCGGCGGACATCGCCAGGACTGAGCTTGCGGAGCCGCCCGTGACTGCACCCGCTGTCGCGTCTGGTGACGATGAAACACGCAGTCTGGCGCACGAAATCAGGTCCATGCGGGGTCTTATCGAACAACAGTTCGTTTACCAGGCATGGGACACCGCGCAGCAGCGTGGTCCCGGCAAGGCGCGCTTGCTTCGCGAGATGCTGCATGGCGGCTTTAGCGCAGCGCTGGTGCGCCTGTTTCTTGAGAAGATGCCACTCGGTCTGGCAGAGGCACAGGCGATCGATTGGGTGAAATCCGTACTTCATCGCAACCTGCGCGCTGTCGCGGGGCCCGATGAAATCGTCGAACGTGGTGGCGTCTATGCACTGGTTGGCCCGACCGGGGTTGGCAAGACCACAACCGTCGCAAAGATCGCTGCGCGCTGCGTCGTCCGGTACGGTGCCGATCGGCTCGTATTGTTATCAACTGACAGCTACCGAATTGGAGCCCACGAGCAACTTCGCATCTACGGAAAACTCCTCGGCGCGCGGGTGATCGCGGTAAAGGACGCCTCCGACCTGCAGTTTGTGCTGGAAGATCTGCGCGGCAAGCATCTGGTTTTGATCGACACGGTGGGCATGGGTCAACGCGACCAAATGGTAGCCGAACAACATGCCCTGTTGTCGGCTCCGGGGACCGATGTGCAGCGCGTGCTGCTGCTCAATGCAACCTGCAATGGCGAAACGCTCGATGACGTGGTGCGCGTGTATGGTGAGGGCGGCCTGCATGGTTGCATCATCACCAAGCTTGACGAGGCAGTAGGCAACGCCACTGTTCTTGACGTCGCAATTCGCCATCGGCTTTCCCTGAACTATGTCACGAACGGCCAGCGCGTTCCAGAGGATCTGCATCTGCCAGACAAGGACGAGCTGCTGATGCGCGCGTTACGCCCGGTGCTTGAGCCGTCTGCCTATCATCTCGATGCCCCCGAATGTCAATTGATGGTGGCCACCTCTACAACAGGCGCGGCCATGACAGGAGACCAACTTGTCTAGAGCAAGGACTGATCAGGCTGAAGGCTTGCGCCGTTTGCTGGACCGCAGCGGTCTGCAGGTCGTATCCGTCAGCACGGACGGCAGCGGACAACCCGGTGCCATTGTTAATCTTGCGGGTGCGCTGGCAGAACTCGGCCGCGATGTGCTGATACTCGATGAGCAAGCGGGTGCGCGCGGCATCACCGGCGCGCTGGGCTTGAAGCCACGATTTGATCTTGCTGACGTCATTAGCGGAAGGCGGGAACTCGACGACATGATCGTCACCGGTCCGGCCGGCATTCGCGTGCTGTCACTGGCACATTGCAAGGGCGTGGTATCGGACTTGCCGCAAAGCGAACAACGACGCTTGCTGGACCGGTTCGGACGTTTGAACGGTGCCGTTGACACACTGCTGGTGGAATCGTCTTGCGGTCACGCCAGCTCCCTGCTGGCGTGCGGCGCGGGAGTCAGGGAGGTGGTCGTTCTTGCAGGGGGCGGTGCAAAGGAAATCACGGCCGGCTACGCATTGATCAAGCGTCTCAACAATAGATTTGCACGCCACGAATTCCATGTGATGGTGAACAACGTTGCCAGCGAAGACCTGGCTCGAACGATTGTCAGCAATATGGCTGCAGTAGCCCGACGGTACCTGCGGGTTTCGCTTGATTTCATAGGCCACGTGCCGCCCGACGAAAAGTTGCAACACGCGGCGCGCTTGTGCCTGCCAGTCGTAGCGGCATTTCCGGCGGCCGCTGCCGCCGAGAGCTTTCGCGGCTTGGCGCAGGCAGTCGCGGCCTGGCCGCGAGGCGACGACGCAATTTCCGGGCTCGGCGATATCATGGGCCGCGTCATTTCTTCTACCAACCAGCGTGCCGCTGCGGCGTAAAGCACTCACTAGGATCAGCATGTATACAGCCGCTGCAACCCGCGACACGACACAATACCTGACGCAATACGCGCCACTGGTCAAACGTATCGCCTATCACATGATGTCCAAGCTGCCCGCGAGCGTTGAAATTGATGACATCATCCAAACCGGCATGCTGGGTTTGCTTGATGCAATCAACCTCTACGAAGAGTCGCATGGCGCCAAGTTTGAGACCTACGCAGCGCAACGCATCCGCGGCGCGATGCTCGATGGTCTGCGCCAGGTTGATTGGCTGCCACGCAGTTTCCGGCGTGACTTGCGCCGCATTGAGGGTGCGATTGCCAAACTCGAACAACGTCTCGGACACCCGCCATCCGAACGGGAAGTGGCCCGCGAACTCGATGTTGCGCTCGGCGACTATCAAAAGATGCTGCAGGATGCACGTGGCTACCAGTTGGTCTCTTTCGAGGACTTGAATCATGACGACGAAAGCGACTATCTGGATCGCCATTTTCAAGACCCGGGTGCAGACCCGCTTGACGTGCTGCTCGACCGCAAGCTGCGCGAACTGCTGGTCAAAGGAATCGACGGACTGCCGGAGCGGGAGAAGACAGTGATGGGCCTCTACTACGAGGAGGAACTCAATTTTCGCGAAATCGGCGAAACACTGGGTGTGAGCGAATCGCGCGTCTGTCAAATGCACACCCAGGCCATTGCGCGCCTACGCAGCCAGATTCGGAACCTTTAAGTCATGGACCTCAGCAGCCTGATTGGCATAGCCGTTGCACTGGTAGGCATCATTGCCGGTCAACTACTGGAGGGTGGCTATGTCGGCTCCCTGATGCAGGGCGCTGCGCTATTGATTGTGGTGCTCGGAACCGCTGGCGCGGTGATGGTGCAAAGTCCTGAACGCGTATTTGCGCGGGGCGTGAAAATGATCAAGTGGGTTGTGGTCCCGCCGGAATTTGTACCGCAACGCATCATTGCAGAAATCATCGACTGGAGCTTTTCTGCGCGCAAGGAAGGCTATTTGTCGCTCGAAAATAGGGCCGACCTGGCCGTTGATCTGATCGCGCGCAAGGGGTTGCAGATGCTGGTTGACGGCGCACAGCCCGAAGAGCTGCGCCAAGCCATGGATGTGGAGATATTCACCTTTGAAGATTACCACCGACAGGCCGCGCGAATATGGGAAGCCGCTGGCGGATATGCCCCAACTGTTGGCATTATGGGCGCCGTGTTGGGGCTGATTCATGTGATGGAAAACTTGTCCAATCCTGCTCTGTTGGGCAGCGGAATTGCAGTTGCCTTTGTGTCAACCATCTACGGCGTGGGACTCGCCAATCTTGTGTTTCTGCCGGTGGCGAACAAGCTCAATGTTCTCATTACCCGCCAGGTGCTTCTGAGGGAAATCATGGTTGACGGACTGGTCTCCATCGCGGCCGGCGAGAGTCCGCGCACACTCGAAAGCCGCCTCTTGGGCTATGTCACGATTCAGAGGCCGGATGCCGGCGGTCTTTGATCGTTCGCATTACAGGCAAAGGATTCACACTCAATGCGTCTCAGGCGAAATTCACTCGGCCAAAGGCAAGCGGGCAGCCAGGAGCGATGGCTGATTTCCTATGCTGATTTCATTACGTTGCTATTCGCGCTGTTTGTTGTCATGTACGCTTTGTCGTCTGTCAGCGAGGGAAAACTTCGTGTTCTGGGCGATTCACTGGGCAGTGCCTTTCGCAACAATCGGTTGAAGCCGCTGGAACCTATCACGCAGCCAGCCGCGCTGGACCTGCTGCAACGCAAAGGCAGCAAGTCGTCCGATCCACAGGCCAGGCAGCGCGAAGAGATGCGCGGCATCGCCCAAGACATACTCAAGGTGATGGGGGCATTTGTGCGGGATGGGAAAGTCACCGTAACCCAGACCAATGGCGGCATTGCGGTAGAGATCAATGCGAGTGTGCTGTTTGCTTCCGGACAAGCGCAATTGCGCGCCGAATCCGAGCAGACCTTAAGACAGGTTGCCGGCGTTCTTGCGCCGACAGTTCAGCGAATACAAGTAGAAGGCTACACCGACAACACGCCCATCAGCAACATCCACTTTCCTTCTAATTGGGAGTTGTCGGCTGCCCGTGCGAGCAGCGTGGTGCGGCTGTTCATCGACAATGGTGTTGCCGAGCCACGGCTCAGCGTCATCGGTTACGGACCGAATCGCCCGGTAACGTTCAACGACACGCCCGAGGGTCGTGCGCGCAATCGCAGGGTGACGGTGATGATCATGACGGAAGTACCCGGCAAGGTCGTGGAGATCCCGTTTGGTGTCGGGTCCAACGCCACGCAATAGTTTTTTGAAAACCGGCGCTAAGCCTGGCTGAAAGACCTTGCGCTGCGCAAAGGGCTCAGTCGGCCGTCGGAATGATAGACCCCATCCGGTGCAGAACCTGAAGACTGCAAAACACCGAGCTTCTGCCGATTTTGTTGCAATTTGTTTTCGATCAGAATGCCATTGTCGTTATTGAGTTGCTGCGCCGTTTCGGCCACAGCCATCAGTTCGAACCAGGCCCTTTTCGCCGCCAGTGCCAGCCCCGGATTGCGGCTCATCCAAACTTTAATTCCTTCCGAACTGCCACTCAAACCCTGTGCGGTGAGGTGGCGTCTGCGTTGTTCGGCGAGATGGGATAGCGCCTCTAGCTGCTTGGCCTTGTCAGCGGCCAACTCTGCCACACGGTCGGCCTGAGCCTGGACCAGGGCAACATGCTCGAGTTGCAGCAAGCCGCAGATAGCGCTGAGCGCCATTCGTTCATTGTCCAGCCCTGCAACAAAACCTTCCGCGTTCGCAGAATATTCTGTATCCCCAGAGGCAGTACGCAACATCAGACCTATTGTCTTGCGTGCCACAGCTCCCGAGCGGTCTGGAGCAGGTGGTCGGCCACTACATTCGGATTAACCTTGAAGCGGCCCTCTGCAATGGCCTGGCGGATTTCCGACACGCGTGCAGCATCTACCACCGGCATATCGGCCATGTGGCTCTCGATGGTCTGCAATTGTGAAGAAAGCGCACTCAATTGCACACGGGCACCGCTGCCGCTACTCGCGCCCGCGCTTGGCGGGCTCGCAGCCCCTTTACTGGTCTTGGGTGCACCCCCGGCTATACCAAGGGGGAGACCTGATTTGGGAGAATTTTCAACTTTCATGATTGTTACCTCGGTCTACCACTGTATGTCTACTATTACGGCAGTCCTGTCAGAAACTAAAGGCCGGATTCGAACTAATTCAGAAATATTCACAAATACTTTACCATGCGACTGTCGTCTTCAGCGCTCACTGCACATCGACGATGAATCCGAGACGTGCGACGCCGTTGACGGTGTTGCCCGTGAGGGTACGAACTTGCGCTACCTGGCCCTCGGCGGCGTTGGTCAGTGCCTTGCCAACCGCACTCACTTTGAATCCAGCGCCTTGCGCGCGCAGGGTGACCGACTGTCCTTGTTGAATGACCAGGGGTGCGCGCAGCAAATCCTGGCGTAGTGGCTGTCCCGCAGCAACACTGGCCGTGACGACTCGCCCGATCGCTTGCCCGGCGTCGGTAATGACCGCAACCGGAAGAATTCCGAGATCTGCCTCTTGCAGTGTCAGGTCAGCTGCCTCTATAGCTTTGCCCTGCGTCAGTGGATGCGCAGCAACCACCACGGCCGCCATGACCCGTACCGACACCGGTACATAGATCGTCCACGGGCTGCTACCCATGCAGCGCACACCTACGCTGGTGTTGCCCCAGATGCGCGCGCCGCCAGCCATGAACGCTTCGGGCGCCGCGCAAACGGGCAGATTCAAGTTCCTGTCGATGGCCCCGATTGTGAAACTAACCCGGCCCGGTAGTCCAACCGTCTGCTGTTGCAGCAGTTGTTCAATCACGCCGAAGATTTGTCCAAGCTGCGCCCTCTCGACAGAGGCATGGCACAACGCCGCGCTGCCACACAGCAGTTGCAGGGCCAGAACACAGTTTCGCAATTTCATCGATATCCTCCAACACGGCAAGGCAGCGCTTGAAGCTGCACCGATGATTCAACTATAGCTGGGCGCGGTTCCAGGCAGCGTTGGATCAGCAATGCTTTTCACTGGCTAATCCCGTCTATGGGAATCGCAACCAGGGCGACTCACCCCTGGGCGTTTCATTTTTGCTGTGATCGCGGGCGGCAAAAATTGCCGCTGCATTCTGGATAAAGCGATGAAGTGCGTGGACTTTTCCGTGCTACTCCGGACGCTCCAAAATTCCACGACGCATACGATGTGGTCAAGTTCAAAGCCAAGTTCAGACCCCTAAATACTGACACACACGCCATGATCGATTCACTTGACAGACTGTTCCAGTTCCAGGCAAACGCACTCAATGTGCGCGCCTATCGTCAACAGTTGCTGGCATCGAATATTGCCAATGCCGATACCCCCGGATACAAGGCGCGTGACATCGATTTCGCGGCGGCGCTGCGCAGCGCAGACGCTGGCAAAACAGACTCCTCATCAACTGTGCCGCTGCGCGTGAGCAGCGAGCGCCACCTCGCCAGCCTGAGCACAAGCAGTGCGCCTGCTGAAGCGCTTTACCGCAACGGGCAGCAGCCCAGCATCGACGGCAACACAGTTGACATGGACGTCGAGCGCAACCGCTTTGCCGAAAACGCTGTCCATTACGACGCCAACCTTGCATTTCTTAACGCTCAAATCAAGTTGATGACGGCTGCACTTCAAGGGTGAATAGACCATGTCTTTGCTAAACGTATTTGAAATCGCCGGCTCCGCCATGACGGCACAGTCACAGCGGCTCAACGTCGTCGCCAGCAACCTGGCCAACGCCGACAGCGTCACCAGTTCCAATGGCCAGGTCTATCGCGCCAAGCACATTGTCTTCAGCGAACAACCACTTGGCGGCAGCACCGGCAGCGGCGTCCAGGTGGTCGGCGTCACTGAAGACACTTCACCCGGGAGACAGGTCTATGACCCGAAGCATCCGCTCGCAGACGCGCGCGGCTACGTTGCGATGCCCAACGTCAGCCCGGTTGAGGAAATGGTCAACATGATCAGCGCAGCACGCTCCTATCAAAACAACATTGAAGTTCTCAACACCGCCAAGACGCTGATGCTCAAGACGCTCACCATTGGACAGTAAGCCCGGCATATGAATCCCTCAAAAGCAGCCACAAGGAACCCAGCATGAGCACGATAAACGCAACCACCGCTGCATCCCAGAGCACCGTCGCCGCAAGCACCGCTTCGGTAAGCAATGAAGCGCAGGACCGGTTCCTCAAACTCCTGGTCACACAGCTGAAGAACCAGGACCCGCTCAACCCGATGGACAACGCGCAAATTACTTCGCAGATGGCGCAGATCAGCACGGTGAGCGGTATTGACAAGCTCAACGCGACCATGCAGAGCATGGCGACCAGTTTCAATTCTGCCCAGTCTCTGCAGGCCACCGCCATGATCGGGCATAACGTGCTGGCGCCCGGAAATGTGATCCCCCTCCAGGGCGGCCTGGCCGTCGGTGGCGTGGAACTGGCAGCCGCAGCGGACGCTGTCACGGTATCCATTCGCGATGCCGCCGGACAGTTGCTGCACAAGGTCAATCTCGGAGCGCAAGAAGCAGGTTTATTGAGCTTCCAGTGGGACGGGGCCACCGACAGTGGCACAAACGCAGCCGCTGGCAACTACAGCTTCGCGGTCGAGGCGACTTCGGGCGGCAAGAAAGTCGGCACCACTGCACTCGCGGTGGGGCAGGTCAACAGCGTGACGACTGGCAAGAACGGGGTCACGCTCAATGTCAATGAGTTGGGCGCCATCGCACTCGCAGACGTTCGCCAGGTCATGTAACGGCACACGCAATCCATTATCAACAAGGAGAAACCAGATGAGTTTCCAGCAAGGACTAAGCGGCTTGAGCGCCGCATCAAAAAACCTCGATGTGATCAGCAACAACGTCGCCAATGCGACCACCTCCGGGTTCAAGCTGGCGTACGCGGTTTTCAGTGACATGTCGGCCGCAGCGTCAATGGGTGCTTCAGGATCCCAGATCGGCGTTGGTACCCAGGTGGCGCGCGTGAACCAGGAGTTTTCGCAGGGTGCGATCACGGTCACCAACAATCCGCTCGATGTCGCCATCAGCGGACAGGGTTTCTTGCGAATGAGTGACAACGGCGCCATCAGCTATACCCGCAATGGCGGCTTCAGTCTTGACAAAGATGGCTTTATCGTGGGCCCCGGCGGGCAAAACCTGACCGGCTACCAGGCGGATAAAAGTGGCGCCATTGTGCCCAACGTCCTGGTCAACCTGCAGTTGAGCACGGCAGACCAGCCCCCTCGCGCAACATCGACCACCAGCATAGGAGCGAATCTTGCTGCCAGCGAACCGATTGTGCTGGGTCCACCGGATCTCGCGGACCCAAAGACCTACAACTTTTCAACCGCATCTACTGCCTACGACAGCTCGGGCAACCCGCATACCCTGACGTTTTACTTCAACAAGACCGCCGTAAACAACTGGTCTAGTACCGTCTACATCGATGGCACCGCCGTCGCTACGCCGAACGGGACGGGGGGGACAACCGTTTTGACGTTCGATACCGCAGGGGCATACGTTCCGCCAGCGACCGCGGCCCCCGTGACGTTCGTGGGAACAAAACTGGGCCTTGGTGGCGTAAACGACCTCTCGGTGACGGTGGACTACAGCGCCATGACGCAGTTTTCGTCCAGCTTTGGGGTGAATTCGCTGTCCCAGAACGGCACGGCCTCGGGCAGATTGAGCAGCTACAGCATCGACGCCCAGGGCATGATTTTCGGCAAGTACACCAACGGTCAGAATCAACAGCTCGGCCAGATCACGCTGTCGAACTTCACCAACACCCAGGGCCTGTTGGCCACTGGCGATGGCATGTGGCTTGAGACCGCACTTTCCGGCCCGGCGCTGGGCGGTGTCCCGGGAACTTCCAGCCTGGGTCTTTTGCAATCCTCGGCCAAGGAAGATTCCAACGTTGATCTGACGGCTGAGCTGGTCAACATGATCACTGCCCAGCGTGTGTACCAGGCCAATGCCCAATCGATCAAGACCCAGGATCAGTTGATGCAGACCATGGTTAATTTGAAGTAAGGTGAGATCAGCATGGACCGCATGATTTATGTCGCCATGACGGGCGCCAAACATACGCTTGAACAACAGGCCGTGGTGGCGAACAATCTGGCCAACGTTTCAACCAACGGCTATCGCGCTGCGGCGAGCGCGTTTCGTGCGGTGCCGGTCCAGGGCGAAGGCATGCCAACGCGCGCTTTCGTGGTCGGCTCGACTCCGGGTGCAAATTTTGCATCGGGTCCTTTGCAGGGCACCGGACGCGAACTCGACATCGCGCTGCAGGGGCCGGGCTGGATTGCCGTGCAACTGGCAAACGGCAGCGAGGCCTATACCCGCAACGGAAGTCTTCAGGTCGGCACCAACGGCATGCTGCAGACTCGCGGCGGCCTCAATGTCCTGGGCGAGAGTGGGCCCATCTCGGTTCCACCAGACTCGAGCATCAGCATTGCCAGGGAAGGCACGGTATCGGTTGTTTCGACCGTGCCACCACCCAAGTCGGTCGATGCAGTCGGGCGCATCAAACTGGTCAATCCAGACGAAAAACTCATGGTCCGCACAGACGACGGCCTGTTCCGCATGGCCAATGGTGCCAGCGTCCAGGCTGATCCCAACGTTGCGCTGGTTTCCGGAACGCTCGAAGGCAGCAACGTGAACCCGGTTGACGAGATGATCAGCATGATCAGTCTGGCGCGGCAGTTTGACCTGCAAATGCAGCTCTTGAGCAACGCACAGAAAAATGCCGCTCAGGCCAGCCAGATCCTCAACCTCACAGCCTGAACAGGAGCCCAGCATGATTCGATCTCTTTGGATAGGCAAGACCGGCCTTGAAGCACAGCAAACGCAGCTTGACGTCATCGCCAACAACCTGGCCAACGTCAGCACCAACGGATTCAAGCGATCACGCGCCGTGTTCGAGGATTTGCTCTACCAGACAATACGCCAGCCCGGTGCACAGTCCTCGCAGCAGACGCAACTGCCCTCGGGATTCCAGATCGGCACCGGCGTGACGCCAGTGGCCACCGTCAAGATTTTTAGCCAGGGCAATTTGCAGCAAACCGGAAATGCGCTGGATGTCGCCATCCAGGGCAACGGTTACTTTCAGGTTCTGCAACCCGATGGCACCCTCGCGTACACCCGGGATGGATCGTTTCAGGTCGATAACCAGGGGGCACTGGTCACATCGAACGGTTATCTCATTCAGCCGCAGATCACCATTCCGACCGGCGCGCTGAGTGTCACCATCGGTATCGACGGAACGGTTTCCGCACTGCTGCCCGGCTCCTCCACGCCAACCCAGGTTGGCGCCCTGCAATTGGCGAGTTTTGTCAATTCCACCGGCTTGCAGAGTGCCGGCGAAAATTTGTATCTCGAAACCGCCTCCTCAGGAACGCCGAGCGTGAACTCGCCGGGCAGCAACGGACTGGGCAAGCTGACCTCCGGCAATGTCGAGACATCCAATGTCAATGTGGTCGAAGAAATGGTCGCCATGATTCAGACTCAGCGCGCCTATGAGATGAACTCCAAAGTCATCTCAACGTCAGACCAGATGCTGGCCAAACTGGCACAACTCTAGACACGCCTGCAACCATGAACGAGGTGAGCATGATTTCCGAATTCCTTCGCCGGGCGGTCCTGACGTGGATGAGCTTGCTGCTTGCGGCCTGCGCCGTCACGATGCCGCAAACACCTTCAATGGTGCATCAACCCACCACGGTACGACCGGTAGCAGAAGCCGTCGCCCTGCCTGCCAATGGCACCATTTACCAGCCCGGTTATGCCGGCCAACCGGGCTACCTTCCCCGCGCGTTGTTCGAGGACCGCCGGGCCAGCGCAGTTGGCGATATATTGACGATCAACATCAACGAGACAACCGCCGCCAGCAAAAAGTCAGGCAGCACCACAGCACGCAACAGCGGCAACGACACGTCCATCAGCGCGCTCGTTGGTTTGCCGGGCAAGGGACTCGAAGGCATGAACCTGGGCACCAAATCCGCCAGCACCTTCAATGGCAAGGGTGACAGCGCCAGCAACAATGCGTTCACCGGGACCATCAGCGTGACCGTGATTGAAGTGCTGCCCAGCGGCAACCTGGTGGTCAGCGGCGAGAAGCAGATCGGCATCAACCAGGGTTCCGAGTTTGTCCGCTTTTCAGGCGTCGTCAGTCCGAACCGGATTGCGGTGGGCAACGTGGTCTCATCGACCCAGGTGGCTGATATGCGCGTCGAGTACCGTGGCAATGGCTACATAGACGAAGCGCAAACGATGGGCTGGTTCCAGCGTGCCCTTCTTTCACTGAACCCGTTCTGACAGCAGATGGAAAACGAAAGAATCGATATGAAACCGATCAAGATCTGGCTGCTCTTTTTGCTGATGGTCTTGTGCGGCGGCGTCCACGCCGAGCGCATCAAGGATCTGGTCTCGATCGAGGGCGTGCGCAGCAACCAGTTGATCGGTCACGGCCTGGTCGTGGGACTCGATGGCAGCGGCGACCAGACCACGCAGACACCGTTTACCGTGCAAAGCGTGATCAACATGCTGACCCAACTGGGCATCACCCTGCCGGCTGGCACCAGTCTGCAACTCAAGAATGTGGCGGCCGTCATGGTGACGGCGTCGCTGCCGGCCTTTGCCAGACCCGGTCAGACTATTGACGTGACGGTGTCTTCGCTGGGCAACGCCAAGAGTCTGCGCGGCGGCACACTTCTGATGACGCCTCTCAAAGGCGGCGACGGCCAGGTCTATGCGGTGGCGCAAGGCAACGTCCTGGTGAGCGGCGCCGGGGCGAGCTCGGGCGGTGGCGGCAGCAGCGTGCAGGTCAATCACCTCAGCGTCGGACGGCTCAGTGGCGGCGCCACAGTCGAGCGCGGCGTTCGCACGGAGTTGGGGCAGGGCGAGCACATCAGCATCGAACTCACCACCACTGACTTCAGCACCGCGCGGCGCGTGGTTGACGCCATCAACGAGCGTTTCACACCCGACACTGCCGTTGCGGTCAATGGACGGGTGATCCGCTTACGCGCCCCCGCCTCGGCCGATGAGCGCGTGACATTTATCGCCCAGGTCGAGAGCCTGGACATCACGCCGGCACAGACCAGCGCGAAAGTGATTGTCAACGCCCGCACCGGCTCGATCGTCATGAATCAGGCGGTGATGATCCAGGCCTGCGCCGTGGCACACGGAAACCTGACCGTTGTCATCAACAGCGAGCCGGTGATCAGCCAGGCTTTGCCACTCGCAGCGCAAGGGCAGACCGTGGTGGCGGAGCGGGCACAGGTCGAGATTCGCTCCGACAAGAGCGGCCTGACCATGGTAAAGCCGGGTGCATCCCTGGGTGAGGTCGTCAAATCGCTCAATGCCATTGGCGCCACACCCCAGGACCTTTTGGCAATATTGCAAGCGATGAAGGCAGCCGGCGCATTGCGCGCCGAGCTGGAAATCATTTAACCCACCGAGCCCAGCCACCATGACACAGACCGGCACCGTCAGCGGCGGGCTCGCACTTGATGCGCGCAGCCTCGACACACTTCGACTGCAGGCCAAACAAAATCCCGAGCAGGCCAACAAGGCTGTGGCACAGCAGTTTGAGGCAGTCTTCCTGCAGATGGTGCTCAAGAGCATGCGCGACGCAACGCCACAGGACGGACCGACCGACAGCGAGCAGACGCGCATGTACACCTCGATGCTCGATCAGCAAATAGCACAAAGTCTGTCGGCCAAAGGCATTGGTCTGGCCGATGTGATGCTGCGCCAACTCACGCGCAATCAAGCCGCGGCGCCTGCCGAAGCACCGGCTGTGCTGCCGGCACCGCTGCCACTAACGCCGAAGCCACTTGACGCCAAAAAGGACGAGCCCGTGGCCAGCAAGGATTTTCTGTCCCGCATGAAGGAGCACGCGCTCGCAGCCAGTACCGCGACCGGCATTCCGGCGCAATTCCTGCTCGGTCATGCGGCTCTCGAGAGTGGTTGGGGCAAAGGCGAGATCCGCACTGCCGACGGCAGTCCGAGCCACAACCTGTTCGGCATCAAGGCCGGGGCTAACTGGAAAGGTGCCACCACCGACGTCACCACCACTGAATATGTGGACGGGGCGCCACGCAAGATGGTGCAAAAGTTTCGCGCCTACGCCTCCTATGCTCAGGCATTCCAGGACTACGCCAGCCTGCTGCAAAACAGCCCGCGCTACGCTGCGGTGCTCAAGCAAAGCGACGGCGCTGGTTTTGCGCAGGGGCTGCAGCGTGCGGGCTATGCCACTGACCCCCGGTACGCCGAAAAGCTCACACAGGTCATCAACGGTGCAAGCCTGCGCCAAACCCTGCTTACTTGAGGGGAAACAGATATGACTTATTCAGCAATCAATCTTTTCACTGAACTGTCGCTAATACATGCAAGCGACGTGGTCGCAAGGAGCGTTTAAGTGAGCGTCGGCGTATTCGGTATCGGGATCAGCGGCATGAACGCGGCGCAGGCGGGTCTGGTCACGACCGGTCATAACATCAGCAACGCGTCAACACCGGGGTATAGCCGCCAGGAGGTGGTTCAGGTCGCCAATATCCCGCAATCCAGCGGCGCCGGCTTTCTCGGGCAGGGGGTTGACGTCATCACGGTGCGACGCCTTTACAGCGACGCCCTGTCGAGTCAACTCACACTGGCGCAGACGCAGGGCAGCCAGCTCGACGCTTACAACGTCCAGATCAAGCAGCTCAGCAACATGTTCAGCGACCCAAGCGCAGGGTTGGCGCCGGTAATGTCCAACTTTTTCAGTGGCGTCGCCGATGTTGCAGCCCACCCGGAGTCGGTTCCTTCGCGCCAGGCGCTGCTGTCTGGCGCCAACTCACTGACCGCGCGCTTTCAGGAGATGGACCAGCAGATGTCGCAGATGAACACCAGCATCAATGCCGACATCACCGCCAGCGTCAACGCGATCAATGGCTACGCGCAGCAGGTCGCCGCGCTGAACCTGCGTATCGCGTCGGCCGAGGGTGCGACCGGGCAAGCTGCCAACGATCTTCGCGATCAGCGCGATGCCCTTGTCACCGCGCTCAATCAGGAAGTGCGCACCTCGGTCATCAAGGACAACAGCGGCAACTACAACCTCTTTATCGGCAATGGACAGTCCCTTGTCGTCGGTGCCCGTGTGTTCGAACTCGCTGCCACGCCTTCGGCCGAGAACCCCGAGCGCATCACGGTCGGGTACAAGAGCGGCAACACAGTGGTGGCGCTCGCCGAATCGAGCCTCCAGGGCGGGCTGTTGGGGGGGGAGCTCAGCTTTCGCAGTGTCTCTCTGGATAGCGCACAAAGTGCCTTGGGGCGCCTGGCCATCGGCGTGGCGCAATCGTTCAATGCGCAGCACACCCTTGGGCAAGATATGAGCGGCGCGTTCGGCGCCAACTTTTTCTCCTTCACGGGTCCAGCTGCGGTAGCGAATTCGGGCAACTCAGTTTCTTCCGCCACCGTCGCGGTGACCGTAACGGATGCCTCGGCGCTCACGTCCAGCAGCTACAGCCTCAAATACACCGGCAGTTCTAGTGGAAATGAAAACTTCCAATTGACGCGAAATTCGGACGGAGCCACTACATCGGCTGTGTTTACCTCCGGAACCAGTGGCAGCTTGACGGTGGACGGGCTCACTTTCAATTTAACAGTGCCGCCTAGCGCCAATGCGGGTGACAGTTGGACGATTAATAATCCGACGCGCTTTGCCAGCAGCAGCATCCAGGTGGTGGTGAAAACCCCGCAGGCGATTGCCGCTGCCGCTGCCCCGATTCGCACCGCGACGAATATTGGCAGTGCAACCCTTTCGTTGAGTGGTCTCGTCTCCACTGCCAAATTGCCGCCGTTAAATTCGCCGGTGACGCTCACTTTCGACTCACTCGCCGGGACGTTCAAGGTTGCTGGAGCGACCCCCACGGTCAGCGACATCCCGTATTCAGCGGGCAATGCGATCACCGTCAACGGTATGCGTTTTTCTGTCTCCGGGACGCCGTTAAATGGCGACACGTTCACGATCGAGCGCGATATCAGTGGCGTCTCTGACAACCGCAACGCGCTCGCCCTGGCCGCACTGCAAACCGCCAAAACAATGGGGTCAAACACCTTGGGGGGCGCGTACAGCGAGATGGTGAGTCAGATCGGCAACACCGCCAGACAAGTGGACATGACGGCCACGGCACAGGTCAACGTGATCGCGCAAGCCAAGCAGTCGCTGCAATCCCTCTCGGGTGTGAATCTCGATGAAGAAGCCGCCAATCTGCTGCGTTTCCAGCAAGCCTATCAGGCCTCGGGCAAGATGATGCAGATCGCCAACACCCTGTTCCAGTCGGTGCTCGATCTCGCAAGATAAGGAGAATTCATGCGTATCAGCAGCAATACCATTTACGATGCGGGCGTCAGCGCGATACAGCAGCAAAACGCAAAGTTGCTGCAGGTACAGCAGCAAATTGCCAGTGGCCGGCGCATCCTCACGCCGGCCGACGATCCGATCGGTGCCGCCCAGGCGCTTCAGGTGACGCAGTCCCAAACAATGAATGCGCAGTACAGCACCAATGCCGGCTCCGCCAGCGACAGCCTGACCCTGGAAGAATCGGTTCTGGGCAACATCACCTCACTGCTGCAGGATGTCAGAACCCTCTCGGCCAACGCCGGCAATGGGTCGCTCAACGCCAAAGACCGCGCCATTCTGGCGACCGACCTGAGCGGGCGCTATCAGCAATTGCTTGGACTCGCCAACACGGTTGACGGCAACGGTCAGTACCTGTTTTCCGGCTATCAGGGCGGGGTGCGTCCGTTCACGCAAACCGTGCCCGGCACGGTTGCCTACAACGGAGACCAGGGGCAGCGCCTGATCCAGATCAGTGCGTCTGAGCAAATGGCGGTAAGTGATGCCGGCGACGATGTGTTTGGGCGAATCCCCAATGGAAATGGCACGTTTGTGGTCGCTGCGGGAGCGCTCAACACCGGCTCGGCCGTGATGGATGCGGGTACTGTGCTTGACGCCTCCAAGTGGAACTCCGCGGATCTGAGCGTGAAATTCTCGGTCGTTGGTGGTGTTACAACCTATGATCTCATCGCCAACACGCTGCCAGCCCCAACGACATTGCTGGCAGGCCAGCCATATTCGAGCGGCAGCGCGATTGACCTGAAGCAGAGTGCCCCGCCCGCGCCGGTTGCTTTTGATTTCGGCGCGCAGTTGAATGTCACTGGGCAACCCGCCGACGGAGACAGCTTCAGCGTCAAGGGGAGCACACATCAAGACGTGTTCAAGACCATTAACAACCTCGTTCAGTTGCTGCAGACCTCGTCGGGCGGCGCGGGCTTGAGCAACGGGCTTATCGCCGCGCAAACCAATATCGACAATGCCCTGGAGAACGTGATTGCCGTGCGCACCTCCGCCGGGTCGCGCCTGAAAGAACTTGACGCGGTGCAAAGCACCGGTCAGGACCGGGCACTGCAGTACAGCCAGACCCTCTCGCGCCTGCAAGACGTTGACTATGCCAAGGCCGCTGCCGAACTCACGCAGCAGCAGGTCAGCCTGCAAGCAGCACAACAGTCCTACGTCAAGGTGGCCGGTCTTTCGTTGTTCAACTATATCTAACGGGCCCCAGTCGCCACAACTGTCATCACAGACGCCGCAACTGTCACCCCGGACGCCGCAATTGTCATCCCGGACGCCGCAATTGTCATCCCGGACTTGATCCGGGATCCATGGCTGCGCAAGGTATGGATTGCGGGTCAAGCCCGCAATGACAAATTCAGTTGGCATCCCAGCCACTTGCAAGGCCTGCCCGCTATCGCAGCGCGCCAGCCAGGCGCAGCATGGCTGCAAGACTGTCGGCAAACTGTCGCTCGATGACCGGTGCGAAGAATGGCAGCGCCACAATCAGCACGGCAAAGCCCATCAGAATCGTGAGCGGGAACCCGATGGCGAAGATATTGAGTTGCGGCGCGGCACGTGTCAGCACACCGAGCGCCATGTTGGTGATCAACAGCGCGGCCAGCAAGGGCAAAGACAGTGTCAGGGCAAAGGCAAAAATGCTGCCACCCCACTGTGTCACGGCGAACACCCCGGAGGGTGCTGTCATGGGCGACAGCGGCAATACCTGAAAACTTTCTACCATCGCAGAAACCAGCAGCAGGTGGCCATCGATGGCCAGAAAGGCAAGGCTGAAGATGACGCCCAGATATTGTCCGAGTATCGGTATGAAGCCCGGCACCGACGCGTCGTACAAAGTCGCGAATCCCAGGCCCATCTGCAAACCGATGAATTCCCCTGCCAACTCCGCTGCGTGGAACACCACCTGCATCCCGAATCCCATGGCCAGGCCGATCAGCACTTGCTGCGCCATGATCAGCAGGCCCGCGGCCGATCCAGGGGTGATGCCCACCGGCGCCTGGACCAGTGGCGCCACCAGAACCGTCAGCAGCAGTCCGAGTCCGATTTTCACGCTGACCGGAACGCTCGGATTGCCAATCACGGGTGCGCTCGTGATGAGTGCAAGAATGCGCGTCAACGGCCATGCAAATGCTGCCAGCCAGGCCTCCATCTGTACGCTGGTGAGATTGATCATTCTGCGTCGATCAGCCAATCATTGCGGGAATGCCGTTGAACAGATCGCGCATGTAGTCAAGCATGACGCCCATCATCCAGTGCCCCGTCACCAGAAGCACAACAAAGATCGCTAGCAGTTTGGGAATGAACGACAGTGTCTGCTCGTTGATCTGGGTGGCGGCCTGAAACACACTGACCACCAGCCCGACGAGCAGGGCCGCAAGCAGCGGCGGGGCCGACATCAGCAGCATCACTTGCAGCGCCTGCTGCGCGATGGTAAGTACGCTTTCGGGTGTCATAAGGTGCTCGCTTCCCGTCTCAGGTATGGAAACTCTGGACCAAGGAGCCAATCAGCAGATTCCATCCGTCGGCCAACACAAACAGCATGATCTTGAAGGGAAGTGATATGGTCGCCGGCGACATCATCATCATGCCCATCGACATCAGCACGCTGGCCACCACCATGTCGATGATCATGAACGGCAGAAAGACGAGAAATCCGATCTGGAAGGCGGTCTTTAACTCGCTGATGACATAGGCCGGGACCAATATCCTCAGCGGTACCTGTGCTGCGTCCTGCAGCGGCGCTTGCTTGGCGATGCGGACAAACAGCGCCAGGTCGGTCTGGCGCGTCTGGCGCAGCATGAAAGCATGCAGCGGCACCGTGCCCTTCTCCAGCGCCTCGGTAAACGTGATCCGGTTCTCTGCCATCGGCTGGTAGGCTTCCGTATAGACCCGGTCGAGCACGGGTGACATGACAAACAATGTCAGGAACAGCGACAGCGCCACCAGCACCTGGTTGGAGGGCGTTGACTGCACGCCCAGCGCGTGTCGCAGCAATGACAGCACGATGACGATGCGGGTAAAGCTGGTCATCAACAACAGCACTGAAGGCAGAAACGACAATGCCGTGAGCATCAGCAGGGTCTGCACGCTCAGGGTATAGCTCTGCCCGCCGCCAGGAATTGGCGTGCTGCTGAAAGCCGGCAGCGACAAGTCCTGCGCCAGCGCAGGCGCGCTGAACAGGAGCCACAGCAGCAGACCCGGCAGCGACAGCGTGCCCAGTCGCCTGATCAGCCTACTCATGCACAGCCCCTTCAATTTTGCGATTCAGCCAGGTGGAAAAACTCGCGCCCACGGCGGCAGGCGTTGACACACCCGGCGCCGCTGCAGAAACCGACTTTGGCATGGTGTGCAGGGTCGCCACATGGCCGGGGGCAACACCCACCAGCAGCCAGGTCTCGCCGACCTCGACCAGCACAATGCGCTCGCGCTGTCCCACGGGCGCGCCCGCGAGAACACGGATCAGCCCGGCGCCCGGTGCGCGAAGAGACGATACACGTTTGAGCAACCAGGCGACGATGCCGATCAGTGCGAGCACCAGGACCAGGCCGACGATGACCTGCGCGACACTGCCGGCCGACAGGGCCGCTCCCGGCAAATCAGATTGTGCAATGCTCATAGACGTTAGCGGTTGAGTTTGCGGATACGCTCGGACGGCGTGATGACATCGGTCAGGCGTATTCCGAACTTGTCATTGACGACGACCACCTCGCCTTGCGCGATCAAGCAGCCGTTGACCAGCACATCCATGGGTTCGCCGGCCAGGCCATCGAGTTCGACAACCGATCCTTGCGCAAGCTGGAGCAGACTCTTGATCGCTATCTTGGTGCGTCCCAACTGAACCACCAGTTGCACCGGTATGTCCAGAATCATGTCCAGATCGGTCCGCTGCGTCGCTTGGGAGTCCTGGGCAGTGAATTGCTCGAATATCTGCGCCCCCGCAGCCGCCGCTGGGGCGGCTGCGGACGCTGCCTGCTCCAGCATCGCCGCACCCCAGTCATCGGCGTCAACTTTTTCCTGTTCCACGTTAGTTTCCATCATGTTTTCTTTCTCAATCGCTGCCCGAGTTGGTCAGCAGTTTCTCAACCTTTAGCGCGTACTGGCCGTTGAACACACCGTAGCGACACTCCATCACCGGTATCCCGTCAACGGTGGCAGAAATGGCGTCCGGAATTTCGATGTCAATCACATCGCCGACTTTCATCTTCAGGATCGAGTCGAGCTTGACCTCGGCGCGTCCGAGGTTGGCGACGAGTTCGACCTCTGCCGTCTGAATTTGCTGCGTCAGCAAGCGCAGCCAACGCTTGTCCACTTCCATGTGGTCCCCCTGCATGCTGCCATGCAACAGGTCGCGCACCGGCTCGATCATGGCGTAGGGCAGGCAGATATGAAATTCGCCCGATGTGGTTCCGAACTCGATAATGAAAGTGGTCACCACCACAACTTCGTTCGGAGTAGCAATATTGACGAACTGCGTGTTCATCTCGGAGCGGACAAACTCGAACTCCAGCGCAAACACCGGCTTCCAGGACTTTCCGTATTCCTCCAGCACCACGCTGAGCAAACGCTGGATGACGCGTTGCTCGGTCTGGGTGAAATCGCGCCCCTCGACCCGGCTGTGGAAACGGCCATCACCGCCAAACAGGTTGTCAACCACCAGAAATACCAGGCTTGGGTCAAAGATGAACAGGGAGGCGCCACGCAGCGGTTTGGCCGTCACGATGTTCAGGTTGGTTGGGACGACCAGGTTGCGGATGAACTCGTTGTACTTGAGGACCCGGATCGGACCAATGGAAATTTCAGCGGTACGCCGCATGAAATTGAACAACCCGATGCGCAGTTGGCGGGCGAAACGCTCATTGATCAGCTCCAGGGTCGGCATGCGCCCGCGAACGATGCGTTCCTGCTTGGCCAGGTCGTAGCTGCGCACGCCCGTGGTGTCGGCAGCAACTTTGACCTCGTCAGCCTCGCCGGTCACACCCTTGAGGAGTGCGTCAACCTCGTCTTGCGAGAGAAAGTCCTGGCTCATGGTGGCTACTGGATGAGAAAAGAGGTGAACAGCACCGCTTCAAGACCGGCGGCGGCCGTGCTGACAGGAATCGCCTGGATGACTTCCTTTGCAAGTTGCTCGGACAGCGTCTTTTTGCCTTCGGGTGTGGAGAGCTCGCTCGCCGTCTTGCCCATCAGCAGCAACAGGATGCGGCTGCGTATCTCGGGCATGTGCAGCTTGACCGGGCCGGCCAGACTCTCATCGGTCAGCTTGAGCGACAGACCGATCTGCAGGTAGGGGGGCGGGAGATCTTCACGCTGCAGGTTCACGGTAAACGGCTCCAGAGGCACATAGGTCCGCGGCTTGGATGACGACACCTTGGTCACCACGGATTTGCCAGCCTCTGATTTGCTGGGCGTCGCCTTGTCCTGTTCAGGCCAGAAATACCAGGCGGCTGCGCCGCTGCCACCCAGCAGCACGATCACCAGCGCGAGTATCAGAAACTTGCGCTTCTTCTTCGGGGCGATTGGTTCCGCTTCAGGTGCGGGTTCCGGTTCACGTTTGGTCGCGGCTTTGGTTGCTGTAGTTGCCATGCTGTCTCAGTTGCTCCGAATTGGTGGGGGTATGAAGTCCGGTTAGTCAGGCGAAGGTATCGACCAGGCCGAGCATCGGGCGCAGCAGGCGCTCGCCGCTTGAAATCGTGCCCGAATCGGCGGCAAAGACGCCCGGTTGTGTCACGTGTGCTCGGGGCGGCTGCTGGGTGGGCTCGCGAAAGGCCTCGGCGCCTACGCTCGCATTGCCGAGCGTGATGCCGCTGTCAGCGAGCATTTCACGCAGACGCGGCATGGCAACTTCGAGCGCCTCGCGCACCGACGCATGCGCCGAAAAAAACTGGGCACTGGCCTGGTTCTGGTCAAGCGAAATAGAAATCTTCAGCGGCCCAAGATCAGGCGGGTTGAGGTGCAGTTGTGCCACCTGGTGCTTCTGGTCAACCATCCACACCAGTTTCTCGCCCACGGCCTGATCCCAACCGCGTTCACCGACCCGCGTCTGCACCGCAGCGGAGGGCTCCGGCACGCCGTGGGTCGGCGTGGAATTGCCAATTTCGGTCGCTTGCGTGGCCATTGAAAACGCCGTTGGCGGCGCGGCTTGAGAGCTCGCAGTATCAAAAACGGGCGTCGCAAGCACATCCTTTAGCGCCTCCGAATGAACCACCGAGACAGCAATGGTCGGTGCAGGCGGCGCTGTCAGCTGGGGTGGGGTCAGTCCGGCGCTCAGGGCGCTCGCGTCAAACGCGGGTGGCGTCTCTGCACCGGCCTCCTGAGCGAGGGCCGCTTTCGAGCCTGGCACCATCGTGCCAACGCTGGCGTGCCTGGACGATTCCGGGATCAGTGCCGATGTCAAGGCTTGCGGCAAGGGCAGGTCGCTCGCATCGGGCGCCAGTCCAGCGGCTGGTGCGGCCGTCGCCAGGGGCGCCGCCAACGCTTGCGGCAAGGGCAGGGCGCTCGCATCGGGCGGCAGTGCCGACGCCAACGCTTGCGCCAAGGGCAAGGCGCTTGCATCGGGCGCGGCGTCGCCTGGCGCGCCCGTCTTTCGACTGCTGTCTGCTATCGCGCCCTTCACCGCGGCGTCCCCTGTCGCGGCAAATGCTTTGCCCAGACCCTTGCCCAGCATCTGAACCAGAGCATCGTGGAAGGATGTTTCGTCCGCTGGCGCTGCCCCCGCCAGCCCGGCGTTCTGCTGCAACGCATTCGCTTGTGCACGCCTGCTTGCGGCCGGTGCCGGCGTGGACACCGCAATTGGCAAATTGGTCATGATCAATCCTTCATACAAAATCATCGGCCATGTCACATCGGGTTCGTACCGATGCCACTGGCACGCCCATCCCCGAGGAAGTCCTTCAACGCAAAGTTGTCCTGCTCTTTTTGCTCGAGCTTGGCCTCGACCACGCGTTGTGCGCGGTGATGGCGCTGCGCCAAGGTCTCGAAGGACCTGAGCCGACCCTGCTCCGCCTGCCAATGCTGCTTGCTCGCTTCAAGCTGATGCTGGGCCGCGACCACCATCTCGCGCTGCTTCTCTATGGCGGCGTCAATGGTGGCAATGAACTGTCGAAAATTGAGCCAGCCGACACTGCCGATGCCGAGCTTGGCGTCATTGACGAGCCGGTTGGAATATTCAAGACGGTAGTTCAGCAGGAGCTGCAAACGATCCTGTATGTCACGCGCGTGGCCGTTGACCATCCCCAGCTGCGCTGCCGCCGTGTCACTGCGCTCCTGTGCCAGGTCAAGCAGCGTCTTCAAAGGAAATGGTTTGGACATTCAGGACGACCTTTGCGGCTGTTGTGTCAATGACTGTTTGGCGCTCATGTTTTTCCCGGGAACAGGCCGGCGAGCTGGCTGACGCTCGTGGCATAAGGCTGGCTTTCCTGCATGCCCTGTTGCAAAAAGCGCTCCAGTTGCGGCTGCATCTGGATCGCCAGATCAAGCTGCGGATCATGTCCACTGCTGTAGGCTCCTACGCTGATCAGATCGCGGCTGCGCTGGTAGCGCGCATAGATTGACTTGAAGTGCCGTACCAATTCGAGCTGTTGCACGCTCACCAGGTTGGGCAGCACCCGGCTGACCGAGGCTTCAATGTCAATGGCCGGGTAGTGCCCCTGGTCGGCCAGGGTTCGCGTCAGCACGATATGTCCGTCGAGAATGGCACGCGCGCTGTCCACAACCGGGTCTTGCAGATCGTCGCCCTCGGCCAGGACCGTATAAAAAGCCGTGATGGAGCCGCCACCGTCACTGCCGTTGCCGGCACGCTCCACCAGTTGGGACAACTTTGCGAACACCGAAGGGGGGTAGCCTTTGGAGACCGGCGGCTCGCCGATGGCCAGGGCAATCTCGCGTTGCGCCATGGCGTAGCGGGTGAGCGAATCCATGATCAGCAGCACATGCTTGCCCTGATCGCGAAAATCTTCGGCGATTGCGGTGGCGTAGGCCGCTCCTTGCAAACGCATCAAGGGATTGGTGTCGGCGGGGGCCGCGACCACCACGGAACGTGCCAGCCCCTGGGGCCCGAGTATGTCCTCGATGAACTCCTTGACTTCACGGCCGCGCTCACCGATCAGGCCGACCACGATGACATCGGCGCTCGTGTAGCGCGCCATCATGCCAAGCAGCACGCTCTTGCCCACACCGCTGCCGGCAAACAGGCCCATGCGTTGACCACGTCCCACCGTCAGCAGCGAATTGATGGCGCGCACACCCACATCGAGCGCGTCGCGGATGGGTCTGCGCTCGAGCGGATTGATGGCGCGGCGTTGCAAGGGCGCGCTTCGTGCGCAGACCACCGGACCGAGCCGGTCCAGCGGACGCCCCACGCCATCGAGCACACGCCCGAGCAGTTCTTCGCCGACCGGGTTGTGTCGGGAGCGGTCCTGTCCGCGCCGCAGCGGTCGCACTGCGCCCCCGATACGCGGCAGCCCATGCAGGACATCAATCGGAAAGACCCGCGCGCCTGGCACCATGCCATGGACCTCGCTCGCGGGCATCAGGAACAGCCGGTCGCCAGAAAAGCCGACCACCTCCGCGTTGACCGAGATGTTGTTGGGAAGTTCCACCGTGCAACTGCTGCCCACCGACAGCTTCAGACCGGTGGCCTCCATCACCAGACCGGCGACACGCGTCAGGCGTCCGCTGGTCAGCACCGGATTGGCCTTGAGCGCGAGTTCATTGCAGTCGCGCAGGAATTTGCACCAGTTGTCGTTGCGCAGGGCGAGCTCAGTCGATCCAGGCATTTTCGCCCCCCATCCCTTCGACCACGCGCTGCCAACGGCGTTCAAGTGTCGCGTCAATGGCGCACTCTGGCGTCTCCACCCGGCAACCACTGCGGGCCATCTCGGCGCTTTCGATGATTTCCCAGTTTGACTGTTTGAGCTGCTCGCCAATGTTGGCGCGCACCAGGACTGCGTCCTCGGGGTTGAGCACCAGACGCGCGCGCTGGGTGGACGCCGGTAACTGGCCCAGGACATCGTTGACGACCGCCAGAATCACCTCCGGTTTGAGTTCGATGGTCTGGCGTATCAGCTGTTTGCTGATCGTCAGCGCCAGGCCGAGCAAGTCGTCGGCCACACCCTGATCGAAGCGCTGCAGGTCTTGCGCCAAGGCCTGCATGATTTGCTGCAGGCGCTGGGCCTCGGCGCTAACCTTGTCGCGGCCCTCGCGGTAGCCCTTGGCGTAACCTTCCTCCTGCGCCTGTCGGCGTATCTGGTCCAATTGGCTGGCAGTGGGCAGCACAACCGCGCCCCTGGGACCAGCCGAACTGGGTGCATCAAACGA
>SESG01004221.1_pt1 | contig 39460 bp, 51 predicted proteins | sample 3171421 | NCBI WGS metagenome assembly SESG01 (sample SAMN10866946, study PRJNA518727) | freshwater metagenome | biome: subpolar coniferous forest; feature: holomictic lake; material: water; isolation source: holomictic Lake 227, 6 m and 8 m depth | place: Canada: near Kenora, Ontario | collected...
TTGCACCTTCAGAGATGCTCCACGTGGTAACCAATACATCAGCTGTACCCGTTTGTTTTAAAATATAAATCAACAGATCATGCATTGACCACCGCCCGAATGTCCAATAGTTTATCATTTCATTTTTTGAAATGATTCCTATGTATTTCTTCAGCGATTGCCCGGGAGTACCGACACAAATATTTCGCTGTGCTTTGCTTCGAAATATCCTACTGCCATCATCCCGATCAGCATCGGTAGATACAATATCATTTAGCCTGAAAAGTGTCATCTAATTCTTTTATTTCAGCAATTATTGCATCATATTTTTCCTGATATTTAACTTTCTTTGGCCCATCCGGGATATCCTTCAGAATCTTTTCAACTTTCGATTTATAAGTTCTTAAGTTGTTTAATCTTTTAAACTTATAAATTTCAGAAATATTACCAGGTTCAATCTTTACCTCTGTATTTTCTTTTTGGTTTTCAATTTCACCTGTCTCTTTGAAATGATCAATAATAGCTGTGATCTTTTGAATTTGATCAGACTTTTTATCAATCGATTCAATGAGCTGTTTCCGTTTTAAATTATTCTCATCATTATTTACTTCGCTCATTGCACTGAGTTCCCGATGCTCTATATCCCGGGCATTAAATAGAAAACCTTTTTCTTTAATTAGATCTTCGACAGGTTCCAGGTACAATTTTGATTTTGGCGATTCAACAACGACTTTCACAGGCACCGGCATTTCTGGAATTGTTCCCATGAAATCAGTGATTGTTTCAGGTTTATAACAAACTTCTTCCGGGAGTCCGGCAATTTTATGAAGCTCCCAGGTTAATTTTTCCATGCGCTGTGGAGTTTCATCCCCTTTCAGGTAATGGGATAATCCTTTATTCCGCGAAAACATCGAGAACAATGCCACTCCTTGTGTGTAATTACGTTCCGAATTAAACCAGTTGACTATTTCAATAAAACTTGTTTTCATTTTTCAAATTTTGATTTTGTTGGAAAAATCTGTTTAATTGTATCTTCTAGGTACTTATTCAACCCGGCATCATTATGATTTAGAAATAATTTTCTAGATAAAATAGACTTTATTTGCTCTAAATTATTCGTACAATACGAAAATTCAGAATCAATCCCATAAAACCCCGCTTTATCATTGGTATATTTACTAATTATTTTCGGCTTTTCATCATGGCACAGCACTACATTATTATAAAGTGAAGATATCAGTAACCTTCTTTCAATGGCTTCAAAACTTTCCAGAACATAACTCAAAATACTTTTCAGGTACACTTCAGGCAAATGGGTTTCAGTATTCCATACCGGTTGATTCCTCTTGGCAAGTTCTTTAAATGTTCGTTCCCTCTGGCTCACCCATGTTTGTGAAGCCGATCCGTCTACCGGAGGCATGTCCTTACTGTTATACAATGCCCTGATGGTACTCATTTCATTAAAACCCATATCCTGAAGCAAATAAATATCATCATACATCCTGATAAAATAATTATTTACTTCCGGCGACTGACAAACGAGCTTCATTTTCGTAATCGCATCGTACAACACATTTTCAGTCATCCCTGTTTCCCGGGTATGTGGTATATGAATCACATTTTGCGACCAGTCGGGCAAATCGCCCACTATTATCACCCTGAACGGCTCTTTAAAATGCAGTTCAAGGCTCCGAAGTGAATACCTCAATTCCTCAAACTGGTCTTCCCCTTTTACCCAGGGATATACAAACTCAAAAATCATGGGCAACATCGCAAATATTATGGTTACATGTACTATGAGTTCCTATGTGTTGAACAACGGATGGGCGGCTGACAATAAATTGCAAGCCTCTTCTTTTCATATCCCGGCATACTTCCCAATCCCATCGGTTATCATTCAGATGGGGCCTTACTACTGAAGAATAAATTCTTTCATTAAAAAGCATATTAATCCCGCCAATACTTTCCTTTTTATAAAAGCTGGATGCAGTTTGATAAATTGGATGATTCAGTGTATTAAATCCTGAAATAATTGTATCCGGGTACTTCCGGTATAAACTAAGTAATTTATTCAACCAATCCATTTTTACAAGGGTATCCGAATCCAGGTTAACCAGAATATTACATCCATCTCTGGATGCAGCATCAAATCCGGTTTTCAAAGCACATGCCTGCCCCATGTTTTTATTTTGGATTATTCTGACAACAGGATGCTTTAAATAATAATATTCAACCAACCGGCTGGCATAATCAGTACTGCCATCATCTACCAGGTATACTGATGAATCGGGAAGAATTGACTCATTTAAACTGATGAGTGTTTTTCTGAAAAATTCCCAGCGGTTGAATACCGTTATAATTATTCCTATTTTAAACTTTATGCCATCCATTTTTGTATATACTTCTGAGGTAGTATTTACTCTCCCTGATTGATAGGTAAATCGTTTTTTCCAACGATTCAAATTCTTTAACACTTTCAATGAAATTACTCAATGCCGAATCAATGCAATGAATTTCCCTGGCATTTAGTATAACTTTATACCAATCGAAAATATTAAAACCATCAATGGGCTTAAACTCGACTTTACAGTCATTTTCTACTTGAATGAACCTACCGCACCATGTTTCTTCGTGAGTCAAAATGTAATCATCCCCAACTTTGGCAACGATCCTATCATACAGCTCGTTTTCTTTTTCAATGTTTCGATTCCATTCCAGATACCATCTTTCCACCAGTGGCACTCCGGCAAGATGATATTTTGCAGAAACAAAAGAATCGAACAACCTTTTATTAATTTGCCACCAGCCTTCTATTTGTCCACCGAAGCCAAATGATAAATCAATATTTACGTCATAATAGTCTTTTATCTCTTTTATAGGTTTGCAATAATCAATATCTCTGAAAATATCCCAATACTCGGATGGGCACATCCAGTGAACTTCAAAGTCTTTAGAAAAATGTTTAGCTATCGGTAAACAAATAAGAATATCCCCATTCCTGCCTGGCTGTACAATCAATAATTTTAACTTTTTCAGAAAAAAGTAATTCTCCTTCCTTGCCACGAAAACAGCTTTATCACCATGATGATTGTTATTTTTTATGTACAACTCATCATAATCTGTATTTATGTTATCCGGATGCTGGTGCTCAATGATCACCTGGTCGAAGTATGTTTGCTTACCAAGGATGTTGGCAATCTCCATAAACTCATTGTCGCACCACCATGTGATGTACACGGGGTTGTAAATGAAACCAAACCTTTCATAGTACTTACGCCCCATGATGGGCAGCGTATTCAGTTTTTTACCCTGATATCCATCATTAAACCACAGTACACCATCACCATCAGGATAGTACTCATCCATTTTTTCACCGATAACATTATCCCAACCATCTACAATAGGGATCATGTCATCGCTTGCCAGGAGTAAAATATCCCACTGAAAATCCAATGGAGGAATGTACGCGTTTACAGCTTCAATTTTCGTTTTGCTGTCACCATAAACAATAAGAACGTTTTCCCTGGCGGCAATTCTATTCTGGACTGTTTTATTATTCATGGTATCATCGTCCTTATCAGCAATGATTACATAAAATATTTTATAAGGTACAACGGATGTTTGAATGTATTCATCCAAAACCTTAAGAAACTTATCCGGACGTTGACGGGTTGGAAACTTTACCAATATCTTCTGATCAGGCATATTGTTTTTCTATCAAAAGTAAAATTGGCAATTGCCAAAATATAGGACAAAAAAAGCCCCGAGGTCACCGTCAGGCCCCGGGGCTTCTTTTCAAAAAAAACAAGAATATTTACGATCCCGATCCAGAAGTCTGATTGAGTAAACTTGCCGGATTAAAATTTTCCAATATAATCGGGCAGTTGCATGGCCATTGGAATGTAATGGTATTACCTTTTCTGTCTGCGGTTTTCTTACCGGTTGTGCTGGCTGCCGTTTTCATTTTTGCGGCGAAGTTTGAATCCCCGAAAAGATACATCTGTCCTTCAGCATCTTTTACTATGAAAAACAAGTTATCGTTTTTCATCTGGGACATAAAACCGAGTATCTTTTTAGCCATCCCCGGATGCAATATTTCCAGGCTGCCTAAAAATGAAACACCATCTAATTCCCCCTGAGGATCAAATTTAAGTTCACCATTATCTCCTGTGCTGTAAATAGTTTGCAGGTATTTCCCTGTCTTCATAGCCAGGGTACCTGTAGCCAAAGCAACTGCGGTAAGATTCGCCGGATTTGATGGTAATGTGGGCCATGTTTTCACATCGCTCCATAGGCCCCAATAAATAGTCTCCTGTATTCCACCCATATTATTCCCTCCTAACAACACTTTGGTGATGTTGGTCAGATTGATACCTAAAACATTTGTGATGGCATACTTATGCTGCAGGTATGAGATACCCACAACAGCCACCGGGCCCGCAAATACCAATGAGGGTGTACCTGTAGCAACGGCAAAGCCTGCTCCAAGCAGGATGCCGAACAAAACTAAGCTGAAAATTCGTGCTAATTTCATATTTTTGAAAATAAACTGTTTGACAAAATTTTTAAAATCAATAAACCTTACTTAATCCTGGCTTAAACACCCGAACCTGAACCTTCGCCCATGCCGGCAACCCATACCAGTTCGTCCAAACCAAAACCAAAACCCATCCAGAAATCGGTCATAAACGCAACTTCCCTTTTGGCTTCTTCGATGAGTATTCTGGTTCTGTTGACATCTTTCTTGGTCAGGTAAATGAGGTTCTGTTTTGGGGTAGCAAAAATCACATCGCTGCCATACATACCGGGAATTCCGACGATATCCAAAGGAGTAAAGTCAACTTTGGAGTTTACATCAGCATCGCTTTGCATGTCGTAATATCCCTGTGCCCTTTTATCCCTCAAATAGGCTTTACGCCATTTTTTGGACATACAAATGTTCATCGGGAAACCCTGATAAAGTTCGTCAATCTGATCAGAAAATTCTTCTACCTTATCGAAGATGTTTGAAGTCGTTAATTTACCAAGAGCAATTTCGTTCATATTTCCTGTTGTGGTTCCTTCCACCAATAGTTTACGAATACCGTTCATACTCTTTCCGGTAATACCAGCGACACCTACATTAATAGCTGCAGCTTCTCCCTTATAGATTTCCTTCATTTCCAGATCATGGTTGATCTGTGGAAGGTAATATTCTTCGATAAGGTAACGGACAATAGGCCAGTTTTTCCTTTCCTGATCAGGAAGAGTAGCCAAAAAGCCCAGCCATGTGGCTTCGATATCATCAGGATAGATGTTATCATCAACTTTGATATGATATTGCCTGATTTCATTCGGGGTAAAAATTACGCCGCCTTTGGGAGTAAAACCTTTTTGAAAACCCTGAGTCAACTCACCGATCACGGCCTTACCCATCTGGTAAATGGTATCATCGGTTTTAATGGGCGTGGCATAATCAACCAACACCAGGCTTTGAAACAATTTGTGCAGAATCCTTTGTTTGTTCTGCCCGGAATTGAGATAATACGATCCGTAACTGGATACGATATCAGAAACTTCTAATGCCATGTCTTTAAATTTATCTGTGAATAAAAATTGTTCCTTAAATTAAGAAACCGGCTTCCTCTGCCGATTTTTTTGATGCTTCATCCCATCCGGCGTTATAACCGCCATCAATCTGGTCGGTTTTTTCAGTTTTAACAGCTGGGGCCGGTGCGCCTGGTCTTTCGCTGAGCTTTGTATTCAAATTAGCAATCGTGGCATCCCTTTCTGCTACAGAAGCTTCCAGTTCTGAAATCCTGGCGGCTGATGTTTCGCTGGCTGTTTGTATTTGTGCTTCCAGTTCGCTGATTTTTACATCCTGGCTTTCAATAGTTGTATTGATGGTATCAAGTTGCTCCTGGGTAATGGCAACTTCTTCCTCTGTTTTGAATCCGAGAAGATTTTTGATGGCTGTTCCGATTTTGAATTTCATTGTACCTGTATTTAAAAATGAATTTGAATTTGAAATCATTGAACGGGTAACCTGAACAGCATGTTCAAAGTTTCCTATTTCATCAATCAGCCCAATTCCAAGGGCTTCTTTGGTGAAATAAAGTTTTCCGGTAAACACTTCATCCGTGCTAATTTTATCCCCACGTCCCTGTTTCACACCGGTAATAAAACTTTCGTTGATCACATCAATCTGTTGTTTCAAAGCATCGTATTTATCTTCCCCGTTGCCATTGATGGCATCCCTGTATGCTTTGTTTTTATTGATTGATTTTGAGGCATACACCTCATGAAATTTAACCCCTTCATATTGTTTCCAGCCCCTGATATCAGCAAAACTGCAGAAAGTTCCGATCGAACCAACTTCATCCGTGTCGTTGTTGGAAATAATTTTGTCAGCTGCCGAAATAATCCAGTATGCCCCGCTGGCAGCAATGCCATCCACAAAAGCAACAACCGGTTTCGACATACCCATTATTACTTCGGCAAGGTTCCGGGTACCATATACTTCCCCACCGGGAGAATCAACCACCAACAAAACAGATGAAACGTTTTTCATTCCATCTACCTTTTTCAAAAAGTTGGCAATCGTATTGGTTCCGGCAGTACCGCAGTAATTATACTTTGATATAGCTCCATTAATTGGAACTACTACCATGGACCCTTCAGGAATATCTTCTTCCGAAAATGAATTCATATCCCAGCTGGAAGATACTTTTAGTGTACTCGAATTTTCAACGGCAATAAAATAAGGCTGATCCTTTATTTTTCCACCATCATTCCCGAATTCATTGTTTTTGAAATCTCCCTTCAAAACAGAATCAATCAGGGGATAATAACCCTGGGCTTTACCCGGTTCTATTAACCAGATACCACTGAAAATTTGCGATATTAAACGGGCTACACTCATAATTTAAAGTAATTCAAATTTACCCGCATGTTTAGGGGGTATTAAAGGACAGTACATTATCATGATCCCGATCCTGATCCTTGTACATTATAATAATAGGCACGTACCGGCGACAGCATCCTGAATTGAAAGCTGGTTCCTTTCAGTCCACTTACTTTACTCTGGCTGTTGTACTCGCACGAAAAAGATGTTCCGTATATTTCATTTTTTTCCATTCGTCCCACCAGGAGAATATGACCGTTGTTATCGGTTACCTTTAAAATAACCTTTGAATTATCCAACTTGGCAAACTGGTTATCCATAACCAGTGATTGATTGGGAATAAAACCGTTAATTATTATTTCAAAAACATCTCCCTGGGATCCGGAAGTATTTTTCTGAGATAAATTTACTGTTTCGAATGTTGCATAAAATTCACACCATCCACCGGTGGCTTTAAAACTCACCGCTGAATTTATTTGTCCGTTTACCGGATCAGGTATCGAATTAACGAAATCAATCTCACAGAACTCAATGGTTTTAAGCCCTCCAAGGTTATCTCCTGTTTTTTTAAATATATTCCCAATCATCGGACAAATCGTAATGTGTTTTTAACCAGAAATGTGAAAAGCTTTTTTCTCTACCTTCTCAATCCTGCGATCGTGATTTTCAAATGTTTTATCAACTATAATATGGCGTTGGTCGCAATTATAATTATTTGCTTTAAGTTTTTCCTCCTGGCTGATCCATCCGGTTTTTATTTCCTCAATTGATTCTTTCATCGAATCGATACTATCTATTAACCGTTTGAGAAAATAACCTATAATTCCCAGTAAAGTGACAATCGCAAACCCGATTACCACACTCATATCAATGGCTAAATTCATTTTTCGGATAGGGTTTGGTCGGTGGTGGCAAATTTGGATGTACCGGCAACAGCTGCACAAAACACCAGACCATAGCGGCATATATCAATAAACCAATCAGGCATCCCCAAACTCATTCCCACGTTTATTCCCCATACAGTCGCCAATGTAATTCCTATTTTGAGAAATAGCCGCTGTGTTTTTTTCCAAAACACAGGCATTTCGCTTTTCCACCTTTGGATGAGTATTTTCATAATTGAATTTCTGACAAATGTAGTCTCATTCAATTCTGCATTAAAGGACTGAAAGTTATCGCAAACACAAATTGTTATTCTTGTGCTTACGATGCCTGTAGTAAAATTTGTAGAGAGCATCCCAGCTCATATCCTGTTCCGATATCAGATATTTATTTTTGAATGTTTCCACAGCCTGTTTCATGTCGATGCTCTTCGTGTCCTGGGTAATTACATCCATCCAACAAATAAAATTATGCCTGAATATGGCATCAATGTAATGATTGAAAGTAAGGATAGTACTGGATGTAACCGATTGTACATTCCAATTGTACACATAATGCCTTGATACATTCAGGGTAAACCGCTCATTATACAATTGTAAATTATCGCCATCCTGTTTCTCATTTCTCTGCCTCTTCATCGCCGATAACAGATAAATGCCTACAAAATCGTTTTCATTCATTTTATAGGGATTTCCCACGGTTGCTTCTAAGTATTTAAGCACGTGGGGTTTTACAGGAATGTGGAACGGTATGCACATAACACTGTCTTTTTGGTTATACAAATGTAATCCAAAAAGAAATAAAAGTTTCAAAAAGAAATTAAACTTTCATTATGCACCCGATCCGGAACCGGATGGGATACCGGTACCGCTTTCTTCTATTCTGACTATTCCGGTTACAAAAGGGTAGGAGTTATTTTCATCTTTATGTACCCGGGTTGTAAATACATAATCACCTGATACCAGGTCGGTTTCTGCCGGTAATAAAATTACGGAGGCTTTATTCTCTGTAATCGCCACAACTTTACTTATCAGGGCTTTTTCATCCCCATCATCCATTTTATATTTTATAAAGAAATGGAGATAATAATCATCTGATACAAAATCATCATTATCTATCGTAAAATCCCACTGGATTGTGGTCCTGTTCTGAACTACTTCTTTATTTTCCATTATTGTAAGCCTAATATTGTTTTAACTGAAGCAATAGCAAGTCCATTTATTGTTTTTACACTGGCTTTCGCCAATCCATTAATTGTTTTAATATTTGACGATCCTATATAGCACACACAACTCCATGTCAACCGGATAGCTGTGGGTGTACCGCTTGGAGTAATCATCGTGTTTATCTCGTCCCCATCAGCAGCGGTAACTGAGTGGGTAGTATCATTGGCAGCCACTGCAGAATCAGCAAGAGTTGCAGACAGTGTGGTCGACGATCCATTTTGCCGGAGCAAAACATTATAACTTTTACCAGCCCCGGGAGCTGCCGACCCATTAACATAGAGTTTTTTATAAACCGCCGGGGTTTGGCTGCCTTGGTAAACATCCGACTCAGTGGTACTTCCAATAAAGTTACCCCTGTTACGATTTAAAAAACTATACCGTACTGCCGAATTGGATGCATTAGCACCCGTTCCACCGCCAAAACAAATACTTTCACCATCAACATCGGCCACAAATGTAAAACCGTAAGCAGCAATACTCGATGCCGATGGACTGTCAATAGGTTCTGCGCTTAAACAACCATAGTCGCCGGCTGCTACTGTTATTTCATGCGCGGTATCATTTCCCGTTGTGTTATCGGCAATGATCGTTTTAAGCAGCGTCGAATCGGCCCCATTTAACCTGAACACGAATTTATAAGCATCCGGGTTTGTTCCCGGATCTGTATATAAAGTAATATATAAATTTTTTATCTTTCCCGGGCAGGGGAAGTATTGAATAACATCGCTCTCACTAGCAGAGCTGCTGTTAGTCCTGCCATTCGACATTCCGCAATACATCTTTGTGGTTGTATTGCAATTTATTACCCCTGAAATAATACTTTCACCCGTATTGGTTGAAGTAAAAATCATACTCCCATGAGTATAAGAATAAGTTGGGGTACCGGTGCCTGTGCATTTAATACAACCGGTATCGCCTGCTGCAAATGTAACAGAGTGTGTGGAGTCGACTCCGGATACAGCTGTATCTGAAATAGTAATTGTCACTCCGGTATCCACACCGTTTTTCACGATTGTAAAAGTTAAAGATTTCCCGGTCCCGGGAGCAGTGGCAACTTCAACCCTGAATTTACTAATTGTTCCCGGGGAACTGAATTGAGTACTGCGCACAATGGCAATATTTTCCCATTCACCGGCAGTAAAGCCGGTATAATAATTATTGGCAGGATTGCCAAAATAGCCAAAGGATAATAATTGCTGCATTTAATTAATTTTGTTGGCCTGTTTCCAATCAATTAAAGTATCATTACCATTTTTTGTAATGATCCCGTTTTTGATTATTTCTTCCTTCCATTTTGCCATCCAGCCATACATACTTACATCCTGATCAATCATCAGAGCCCATCCTTCAGCTTTTTCTTCCTGACTGCTGAATGAAAATGATTTTATTTTATCAAAAACCGAATCAATATCCAAATTATTACTTAAAACCCTGTTCAGTATCATTTTACACGTGTGTTAGGTATGTAAGACCTGGTTTAAAATACATTCTGTCGGCATGGGTTGCAATTCCCATTACCTGTATAACATTGTCGGTGGCGGATGGTTGGGTTTGTGTTAATCCGGCTGAAGTAGATAAATATACAGTACCACCTACAGTCCAATTCCATGCATCGTGGCGAACAATACCAATTAACAACACTTTATGCGATCCGCTGCTGGCAGTTTCAATAGCTATTGCCATAACCGGGTATGTGGATGAGCCATCTGAATCGGCTTTATAAACTTTTCCGTCGCTTTTAAAATATAAAGGGTCTCCAAATGATATACTTTCGCCATAAGTCATTGAAACGATCATTCCACTGGCAGTGTCATTAACAGCCGGGGCTTCTTTAACCTGGATATTAAATTCATTCAAATCCAAATCCCCACCTAATTGTGGAGAAGTATCCAGAACTATATCAGTTCCTCCGTTCGCACCTGCAGGACCTTGTGCACCAGTATCGCCTTTTGCACCTGTTGCACCTGTGGGGCCTTGCGCTCCTGTATCGCCTTTTGCACCAGTTGCACCTGCCGGGCCTTGTGCTCCGGTTTCTCCTTGTGGGCCTTGTGCTCCTGTATCGCCTTTTGCACCAGCAGCACCTGCCGGGCCTTGTGCTCCGGTTTCTCCTTGTGGGCCTTGTGCTCCTGTATCGCCTTTTGCACCAGCAGCACCTGCGGGGCCTTGCGCTCCGGTATCGCCTTTTGCACCAGCAGCACCTGCGGGGCCTTGCGCTCCGGTATCGCCTTTTGCACCAGCAGCACCTGCGGGGCCTTGCGCTCCGGTATCGCCTTTTGCACCGGTTGCACCTACCGGTCCTTGCGCTCCGGTATCGCCTTTTGCACCAGCAGCACCTGCGGGGCCTTGCGCTCCGGTATCGCCTTTTGCACCGGTTGCACCTACCGGTCCTTGCGCACCTGTTTCTCCCTCTGGTCCTGTTATTTCATCCAGCGCAACCAGGTTAATCCAATTCAAATCACCTACAAACCTCCACTGAATATGAGTTGTTGATTTTTGAAATTCCACATTTTTACCAGGAGGTAAATCAAATAAATCAGAAAGCATCTGATTCAGTTTTTCTCTAACTGATTTTCCGCTTTCTCCGTTATTTATTGCACTATAACTCATCTTTCCAGCTTTGATCGTCCATCCAAATTCCATTATCATTCCAAAAGGCTGTAAAAAGCAACCACATTGATTCAATATTTGGTTGGAAAATGGAATCCGAAAATTTTAAAACCATTTTTACCGGTGCACTTATCGAAATACACAATTGTAACATGCCGGTAATTGAAATTAACCTTAATATTACTCCGTGTGTATTTTTATAAGCTTTCATAAAGGTCCAAAAATATTACCAACGGAGAAGTAAATAAAGGACAGGAAATAGAAGTGAAAAATTTGAAAAAAAAAAAATTTTCACAAAACGTCACTTACACTTACAAAAAAATATAAATAATTGATAATCAATACTAATTTTTGTAATTTATGTAAGTTTTGTAATTCAAAACATGTGATCTCTATGAAAATCAATCATTTATTTTTGTAAGTGGGTTAAATCTATGATAATCATAGACATCACTACTTTTCACTTACAAAACTTACAAAACTTACACTTTTTAATTTTTTAAAATATTGATAATGAGTTAAATATAAATTTGTAATTCTTGTAAGTCAAAAATGACCATTTTTTTATTTTTTTACCTTTAAGTAAGATTTTTAAGTAATTAACCTTTAAAACAGAGTTAATTTTTTAAAATAAAACAAGTTACACTATTTGAAACGAATTTTTAAATAAAAAAATTACCGCCGAAAATTCCCGCTTCTCCTCCTGTTTTCTCCTAAATGCATCGCCGCCCCCTAAAATTAAAAAAAGCCAGGTCATTAAATGCCTGGCTTTTTTTCTGCTGTTTAACGGAACCGGTTTTCAAATTTCTTTCATATATCCCTCCTTTTTTAAATTAAAGTGGAGCAGTCTCTTAGTTAGCGGTAATTCAGACAATGCAATTCATAATTACTTGTAAATCTGATTTGGTAACCGCAAAAGAAAGACCATCTAAAAAATCACTTTCAATTTTTTCAAAGTCTTTCCAGTCGCTTTTGAATAGTGTTATAGAATAGCTGTCACAACTGCGAGTGTATTCCAAAAACAAATAATCGTTATAGTGTTCTTTTCGGAATAGTACAGCATCCTTTTTCCTTAAAATATTATCTCTTGTATTATCGGGTGAGATATATTTAGGAAATCTTTTGCGGATAATCTCTACAAATTCATCAAGTGGAAGAGTAGAAGAACTACCGCTAACAGCAGCCTTATTCAATGCGGGGGTTTCGGCTTCGTTGATATTTTTTTTAGTGTTCATATTTTATGCTTTAAAGATTGTTTGGTGCTATTAAGCCCGCACTGAATAAGGCTGCGAATCGTTAAGTGCTTCTGCTATGTGTGCTTTCTTATAATCATTTCCACCACATTTTTTCTGACAATAAAAATTATTCTTCATTATGCAATTTAAAATTCCTTCCAACACAATTTTTGGGTAAATATTCCCTGGTCATTCCGGCCTTTTTGAGCAAACTATCTTTAAAATAGATTGGCTTGTCTTTTATCATTTCCAGCACTCTCATTATAAAGATACGTACTTCCCTTTTATTATATTTAGCTCCGGAAAGTAAGCCTATTTTAAAAAGTTCACAGTGATCCCGGACTTGATGAATCATTTCCAAAGTATCTTGAAAACTTATTACAGGTTCAAAACTTACCCAAGTTTTAAAAAGGTGATTATGATTTTCTATAATCGATTTTATTCGCTCAGCGTTACTTGCAGCACCTGGTTCTAAATTATCCTGACCTGTTAAAGTTGCTCCCGGATATAAAAACTTTGGTAAGGAATGAGGCCCCAGTATTAATTCTATTTTGCACTTCGATAATGTATATACCGGTACCTCATGGCTCCAGCAGATAATAAGTGCTTCTAAAAACAAATCCTTTGTTTCGGGTAAATAAGGATCACTAGTGAATGTAAAAAGTATTCCATTTTCCTGTAATGACTTTTTATTGATCAATAGTTCCAATAAAAAACAAGCAATGGCGTGTTTTTCATCCTTAAAGCATCTTTTCAGTTTTGGATAGGGTGTCCATGTTCTTTTCAGGTAACCTTTTTTCAGGTAACAATAATCACAGTCGTTACTGCAGCCTGTATAAAAATTGCAGGCCCAGTAACTATACTCCCGGGCCTTTCCCGAAGGATTGTAAAAAGCCTTACCTTTGAAAGGCTTTTTTACTTCAATTTCATTCATATCTTCTATTTTTGTGATCACTCCTTTTTCAAAGAGTAGTCGTTTTTGATGATAATTATCAATCCTTTCCATAATTTTTTACATCTTACTGTAATTTATAAATCCTCGATACATTCCTTTTTAATAGCAATAAAAATTACTCTTTTTCTACTTTGAGGTACTCCAAAATCTTTGGCATTTAATATTTCGTATTGCATATTGTATCCTGCATTTTCAAAAGCATTTCTAATCCACGGAATAAAAGGACCTTCCTTCTCTCCTTTTTTTTTCCCAAGAGAAATGATACCTGGAACGTTTTCCATAAATACAATATCTGGTTTGCATACTTTGCAATAGTATATAAATCGTAATGGAAGTTGGTTTCTTTCATCTCCAATATGTCTGTTTGAATTTGAGGAACTGAATCCCTGACATGGAGGACCACCAGCAAATATTCTAATGTCTCCGGGCTTTACTTTACAGAGTTCCATCCATTGCTCAGGTTCTAGCTTTAAAATATCCATAACGAATAAATTAAGACACGGTGATGGTTTATCATTAGTCATCCAATAATCATCAACTCCTTCTGGAAAAAGAAAATTCGAAGTTTTCCGATCCCATTTCCTTATCCCATTTATTGTTTTACTATCTTCTGGGTCAACCCATACATGTGTCCATCCTTCATAACATAAATTATAATAAAAAGTATGTGCAGCAGCTACGTCTCTTTCTAAGGCTGAAATACATTTCAACCCTGCTTGTTTAAAACCTAATGATAAACCACCACATCCGGCGAAAAACTCAGCATATGAAAATTTAAAATCTGGAAAAGGAATTTGTAATTGCATTTTTATGTAGGTATTGAATAATTATTTTAGAATATTTTTTTAATTTTCCCTGACTTCACATCCTCATATATTTCCATTGCAATAAACCAAGCCGCACAAGAAAACCATCCCATTAAAAATTCAGGAAATGAAGACCAAAACACGTAATGATTTAAAAATGTTAAAACTATCATCATTACATTTGCTGCTATAAATCCAACTAATATTCTCATAATTTTTTTTTATAAGTTAAAACGGTAAATTTTCACTCTCATCTCCCTTGTAATAACCCTCGATCACTTTAACCTCGTTTTTCAAGTCTTCTTTCATTTTATCCGAATACTCCTCTGGTTTTAGCCAGTCTTGTACTTTGAATGTACATGGCTGCCCGATGTAGTGTTTCGTCTTGCCTTCGTCGTGATCGTGATATTTGCTTGTAAAGGTTACTACCGGGTTTTCGTCATCTGTGTTGTCCCAGGTTGGTACTTTGAATCTGATTGTTTTTGGATATATTTTGATTCCGAATTCCTGTTCCAGTTCCTCCTGTATGTCGTCGCCAGATATCTTTTTGTAACTAAATTTATCATTGATGGTTTTCCGGATTAGCCAAATGGGCATCTGAAATTCAATTATTTCGTATTCCATAAATACCGACCGAATCATTTGCACGATGGCTTTATAAGTAAACCGACGTGAACTTTCCATCAGTTTTTCCAGCGCATCAGTTTTTAATAAGGCAGTTTCAAACCAATGACGGCTCATTTCCGGGTAAGTTAATTCTCTCGTTTCCAGAAAGTGTATAAATGCAGGTATCTCATCCGCCATTTTAGCTCTTAAATGTGGGTCACCAGTTTTTATTACCGGAATTTTACAGATAAAAAACCTTGTTTCGTCCGAATCAATTCTCAAAAAGCCTCTTTCATCATTGGTTGTAATGATGAATTTTCCAAACCAACTTATTTTTTGTCGGCTTTTGAACCTGGCACTTAAATTAATGTATGGGCTGGTGCTCATACTTTTGAGCCTTTCTATGGCTTCCCTTTTTTCAAGGAAGCCCTCATCTACCCCTATAACCAACTTACTGGCATAATCGTCGTTCCATTTGTCATTGAACTCGGCATTTCCAATAATAGTGGCGTTTTCACCAAATAAATCATTCATAAACCATAAGAAGGTGCTTTTGCCGGTATTCTTTTCCTTGGATGCCAGTACGATGATAGGTAACATTTGGTTGGGATTCCTGTATAAAAGAGTCAGGTAATCGTAAGCAACCTCAATTTTACTCTGGTACTCATTGTCGAATAAATGGCTAAGTAATTTTTTAATCGTTGGCCATTCACCCTGCTTTGATCTGTGTTCCATTTTATAATACAGGTTATAACAATTTTTTATTATTTGCTGGTATTGGTCATCATTTGCAGGTACGTTACAAAAGGCATCATATTTGGGTATCATCGCAATAAAATCGGCTATTTTCTTTTCTTTTACATAATCTTGATGTATTTCTGATTTTAACCAGGGTTCAAGTCTTCTATCAAGTTTACCGGTACTATTAGGGACATAAATAGTTTTTACATAACTTACTCCAATTCGAGCATATATGAAACTGTCTTTATGCTTCACCATGCACAACCCATACATGGGAGAAAACTGCCAGGTACTACCTTCCAATGTCCACCGGCTTTCCCTCAATGTATCTTCAAAAACACGGTAAAATGTCTTTGGAATATTCTGATCGTAATCAATCAGAAAATACTCTCTTACCTTACGGAGTTGATATTTGCAAATATTAAAACCATGAAACCAGGTATGATCTTCCGATTCCCTGTCCAGTTCCATGATTATTTCAGCCCGTTTATCAGGCATTTTATTTAACAACTCTTCCAGGGTGATGGCAGTGTTTTTCAGATCGCTGGCCAGATGAGCGAATACGAATTCAATGTCGTCGTAATTGATCGTGCATGGCTTAAACTTTTCAATAGCCTTGTAATTGTACATCAGCTTATCGCCAAGCTCTTTGTCTGTATTTTCAGGATCGTAATTTATATGCAGGATGTCGGAATTACTAACCAATACAATTCTTTGTACTCCCTTATTTCCAATTAAATCCTGTATTGTTTTATGAAAATTTTCGCCCAGTTTTTTTTCAAGAAATCCGTGTAAATTTTCGATACCAACGCATCTTAGCCCGTAATGATCAGCCACATTTGCCTGTCGTTCGCCAACAAGGATGCAAAGTGTATCTATTTTTTCGGCCGCCCGGGTATTATTGGGCACATAAACCCAATTCCCTGTTTTTTCCGGTAGCAACGGAACATTTACTGTATTGAATTTATCAGGCATAATGATAGGCTTTTTGCCTGAAATAATTTCGTCGGCAATATCCCATCCATCTGTCCGGTCTTTGAATAGATCGATTATTTTATATTCCAAAAACCATTTCTGAATATTGCGGATCGATGAATTATCCCTGCCAGCTTTATCCGAATCGCAAAGCCACCATACTTCCTTTCCGAGTAATGGACCAATTTTATTATTGGTATCGTCTGTGCCATCGCTTAATCCGGTGTTGGCCCCGCAACTTACCCAATCATATTCCGGATAATGCCAGCTGGCAATTATTGCTGTTTTTTCACTTTCGACAATACAAACCGGTTTTTTCTCTTTTCCGAGAATATGTTCGCCGAATAAGCAAAGAACGTATTTGCTTTTAAAATCTTTTGGTTGTGGCAGGCTATAGAAACCTTCCTGACCATCTGCTTTTTGCCTGTGTCCATCTTCTTTGTATTTACCTGTTTTTTTGTTTACGAATTTTCCATCTCTGTTTTTGAAAAAGAATACTGTATTTCCATTTTTGTCGGAACCAACTAACCATTTTTTTAAATGTTCACTCGAAATACCGGCAGCCAGGCAGAACTTATGAAAGTTGCTGTCCTGATTTTCGATAACCGTGTCACATTCTTTTTTATCCAGAAAAAGAATACTTTTTTCAATATTCTTTTCCTTCTTTTTTGGCTTATAGTCTGGATGATCTTTTGCAGATGGTGCTGCAAAAAACCCGCATTCGTTCAACCTTTCGCATTTGCCATATCGATCGTCGCCATGAAAACCTTCATAGTAACGAAACTTATTGTTAGCTCCACAAGAAGGGCATTTTCCCTTTGGAGCATTGCGCTCGAATTTAAAGACTGGATCGGCCATAGTGTTTTTTACGAAACGGTTAATTTTTCTTTCAGACAAGCCCACGACCTGGGGCCAAGTTTCCGGGATGGAATTGTTTTCTGTTTTCCATCGGCCGGGGTTGTAAATAACTTATGAATTTCGGTATAATCGAAATGGGCAAAATGTAAATTGCCGTAATGAGGCATCAGCCATAAATCTTCCATCAACAAAGCATAGTGGAAATCGTCGGCATCGGGTGTCATGGCTCCCCGGTTGCTAATGCCGTATTTCTTTTTATAGGCAACGTAACGCCTGATTTCTTCGTTTGTGGCTGCTCTGATCATCACTTTCTAATAAATAGCCGGACAATAAGTGTTGGAATATAAACAGCTGTACAAACTGTAAGGGCAATTGCCCAGATAGGAAAAGCAATAAAAACTTTTATTGCAAAATCAAAAATTTTGTGCATCGCTTCTGAATTTACGGAGTATAGAAATTTTTTGTTCCTGAATTTTTAATAGTTGGTTGTACTCGATAACCCTGAAAGTTTTGGCATTTTTTGCCATGTAAATCAAATCTTCGATTCCCCTTACTAACCTGTATTCTATTTCAGTGAAAGTTTTTTTGTCCTGCAGCATTTCGTACCAGTAAAACAAAACCACTTCGCGGGGCAATCCGGTTTTTTCAATGACTTCGGTGGTAGTTATATTATCGTTTTCGCGATAAATAGCCTCAATCTGATCCTTTATTTTGGGATTGATAATCATGACTCCTGGCATTTTAAAATTTTATGCCTGATGTCGGTGGCAGCATCCCTGCATTCGTTTACAAGAAAGTCGAGTTGCTCTCTTTTGAGTTTGAGTGTGTCGTGTCTTACTTTATTAAATCCTCGTTCGCGCTGGGTATCTTCCAAAATAGCGATTTGATGACAACATTCAATCAGTTTTAAGATATTGTCAAGTGTCTTAAAATTTGTTTCAATTTGTATCATAGCTGGCTTTTTAAAAAATCAGTGAATTGATTATCGGTCAATACTAAATTTTTCGCAAAGAGATAATTGTAGTCAATCAGTTCTTTGAATAGGATTTTGTTTTTGCATTTTTTGTTGTAAATGATCATTTCATTTATATGAATAGCATGACAGTATTTTTCGACTATACCAAAAATGTCTGTTTTCATAGGTTATGTTTTATGGCAAATACTGCTGTTCCGATTTTTGAAAAAGAATGTGTTTTGTTCTGGATATTTTTCTGGTGACGGCGCACAGTGGTATAGGCAATGTGTAACTGATCGCCTATTTGCTTATCGGGTAGGTCCATGGCAGTTAGTTTTGCAACTTCCATTTCCCTGGTTGTAAGTTCATCTTTTTTACGACATACCAAGCCGGTACCCGGGCAACTTCCACGCTGGCCACAGCTGCAAAATTCCGGATTTGTTTCGCCCGACGATGTAAAGTCGGGGATATAATCAAAATGGCCATACCGGCATTTAAGGAAGACTTCGAGCCATCTTTTTTCCGGAATAAGCATTTTCTGCAATCCCTGCTTAGCCTGATCATCAATAAAATTGGTTAAAAATTCCCGGATTTTGTTGGGTATTTTAACCAAATTATTAACCTGGCCTCCTTGAATTACAAAAACTTCCTCTTGAAAGAAAATCTCAATATTCATATCGGTTAAACCTGCCGGAATCATAACATTTTTATTCTTTGTTGAATACTTTTTTTTCTTTCCAGTTCTTTTTCTGCCATTAAAACAGCAGAATGAAGAACGTCTCCATTCCTTCGATCACCCCGCAGAATGGAGTTGATATACTTACGGCTAAGGCCGTAAATACTTGCCAATTCTGCTGTCGCTCCCTTGGGTAGCGACTTTTTCAATTTTCTCAATTCGCTTAAAGTCATAATTTGTCTTCTCTTAAAATAGTATTTAAATTGGGGTAATTCTGTTGTAAATTTGTTGTTTAATTGTTGTCAAATATAATGGTAAATAGTTTCAAAAAGCAAGAAATGTTTCATAAATTTTAAAAATAATTTATAAATGATTGTAAATAAGAATATTGGAAGGCTAATTTATGAGCTCGAAAAAGGGAACAAAGCAGAGTTTTCCCGAAAAATAGGAGTAGAACACACTACTGTTAATAATTGGGTTGAAGCCACCTCAATAAGTAGTAAAAATCTGGAAAGCATTAAAAAGGTTTATCCTACAGTTAACCTTAATTGGTTAATTGCTAATGAAGGTAAGATGCTACTTATGGAAAGTATGGTTTCAGAGCCTGATTTAGAATATACTTTTGAAGTTAGAATAAATGTTGAAAAACACATTTACGAACAGAGCGACCAGCTTCGAACTATCAATAATCACCTTGAGAATATTGATAATCAAATAAAAAAGCTCCGAAAATTCATGGCTGATTATGTACAAAAACATAGACAAAACTCACAAAAAAGCCAATAAAAGAGCAAATTAAAAAACGCTAACAAACTGATTAACAGTAGCAAGGTATTGAGTGGGATAATCCCTTCTTCGGTACTCTATTGTTGTAAGACGTTGTTGTTCAGTTTGTTGGTTTAAATTATTGAGTACTTTTTAGACAAAATAGACAAAGATGATTCCTTATAAACTTGGGAAACTGAGCAACAACAACAACAATTTAAACGGCTCCTGGTTTGTATCCTATTACTTTATTCATCCCGAAACGAGGAAATATAAGCGGTTTAAGGTTTACATTTCAAATAAGTTAAAAACTAAACATGCCCGGATAGAAAAGGGAAATGAACTTATCAGGATTTGGAATTTGAAGCTGAAGAATGGATACAATCCTTATTCGAATGAAGATCGCGGATTATATACTGTGATGGATGCAGTAAACTATATTTTTAAATTTAAAAAATTAAATCTCAGAAAAAGAAGTATTCAGAGCTATGAGAAGATTGTAAAAAATTTTAATATATATCTTGAAAACCGGAGACTATCTAATTTGTCGGTTGGAGAGTTTAATTATAATCATGCCCGTAATTTTCTGGAATGGAGTAAAATTACTTTCAACCACAGTAACACTACTTATAATAATTACAAAACATGCATGAATATGTTTTTTAATGATATGGTGGCGAGAGATATTATATTGGTAAATCCTTTTAAAAAAGTAAATAAAATGCAGGCAGAGGAAACTGATTTAAGCAGGTTTACAGATGAGGAATTGAAAATTATTGTTGAAAGGCTTCCGGAATATAACCACTGTCTGTGGGTAGTGGCTTCTTGTATTTTTTATTGCTTTATCAGACCAGCGGAAATATGCAAGTTAAAAATATCCGACTTCAATCTTGATCGCGGTGAAATAAACATAAAATCATCTATTTCGAAAAATAAAAAGAGCCAGAATGTAACAATTCCAAATCAATTTATGGAAATATTAAGGGAGCATGTGTTTGATAAATATCCGGACAATTTTTATGCATTCAGTAAGAATCTGGAACCGGGTGAAAAAATGATTCAACCACAAAGGATACATGAGGCATGGAAGAAATTTACAAGAATATATGATATAGACACAACGATTTATAATTTCAAGCACACTGGGGCAGGTAAAGCAATGGAGGCCGGAATAGATATTCGCGACCTCCAATTACACATGAGGCATAGTTCTCTGACTGTTACTGAAAAGTATCTGAACAGATTCAGAAAACAAGGCAGTGATAAGCTAAAAACTGGGTTCCCGGTTATGTAATAGCCATACAAAACCGATTTCGTCGAGGTAATCGTAATTAAAGCCAGCTAATAGTAATGCATCGTGTACTTCTTCCGGATTAACATTTGGTAGGATTTTCCTTACCATATTAATAATTTCGTGCGAAGTAAAATATATATCAAAACTGGATTTAGTTGCTGGTATGTAATTTTCTCCTAAGATTGTTACAATCTTTTGAAGTTCGGCTGCCTGATCCATGTCATCCGGCTTTTATTTTCGCCAGAACATTATTGTATAAAAACTTTTCTTCTATACAATAAAAAAGTTCCTGTGCTAAATCTAAGATATCGCAGGCTATATCTTCGTCTTCGATTTCGGATCGAAATCTAAAAAGCCATCCACAAATATAAGATAACCTTAAAAATTGATCCTTATTTATATAAACAAAGTCATCTTCAGGAACATGAGCGTTTAATATAGTATACTGAATTTTATATTTAGTCCCCAATGCTTTGCAAATATGCCTGGTATTTATTTGAATAATGCCATCAATTTCTGCAAACTCAATTAATTGGCCATTAAATTCAAAGGTGTTAGTTTTCATCTTCACCCTCCTTTTCTTCAATAACCAGTTGAATTTTGAGCTCGAGCAAAAGATTGATTACATCGAGAACCATTGGAATATCATTACTGATGGTTGATAAACTAATGGGATCGGGATTGGGCCATAGTTGCTCAAGTGATTCGTGGGATGAAAGTTTTAGACTTTTTACCAAGCTTTGAATGGTTTCCAGGTGATTTACTCCGGATAAAAACTTTGCTATAACTTCCGGGTTGAAAGTTACTGATTCGTTTTCCAACTCCACGGTTACTAAACCTGAGTCGATTTTTGTTGATACGTTTGACATAGATTAATAAATTTAAAAAGAAATGGGGCGTGTCAAACGTACTTAGCCATAGGCGAGTAAATTTACGGGCATTGCTGTTACCGTCACCCCATTTCCTGTTATAAAAAGTTAATTTATTCATAAATTACTAAGTACGTTGACACTTCAAATATACAACGTGAAAATGCAATTGCAAATTATTTTTTAATGATCTTTCTTTTTAAAACCCAGTGATAAACATTTTGATTACTTTTTGTTATAGTATAAGCATTCACAAATTCCCACCCAAAACCATTCATATAATTAAGGGCATCAATCATTGAATTAAAAATAATCTTTTTACCATCTGTATTTTTTAAAAAATCAGTTGAATTCCAAACAGATCTAAATTGTCCAAAATCAATTGAAATCGACAAAGTATTAGTAAAAATTCTTCCATAACCCATTATCATACAATATTCTTCTGTCCGTAAACTACCAATAGAATCTAAAATAGGTTTAGAAATTTTATTAACTATAACCATGCTTTGAATATTTTCCTCAAAGAAAAATGTATCTACAAATTTTATAGCCATTGATCTGTAATTATCAGACTGTTCAGTCATTTTATAGAAAATAAAATTTTCATTTAAGTCTGTGATATAACATCTCAATGAATCTTTATTTTTCGTGATAATAAGATCTTGAGCATAAATTTTCAAACAAAAGCTAAGGATCAGAAATAAAAATAGTTTTTTCATGATGAACGGTTTTAAATTTTATTCAAAAATACTAAAACTTTGATTCAGATTCAACTGATGTATGTTTGGCAATTTCTTTTTTAATCCTGATTGTTTCTTCCTGCCCATAAACGGCAACTGCCTGAATGGGTTTTGTTAAAACTTCGACCAACTTATTCAGTATTGGGGCCAAATAATCTGATTGTTTATTTCCTGATGGGCTTGTTTCGCCTCCATAATAATATCCGGGCATTCCTATGGCTCTGCGCCTTTTTGCTTCAATCACGTTTTCAAAAGCCATTACTTGTGGATCTGAACGGATGAACTCAGGAATGACATATTCATTTTGATGAACAAATCCGGCACGTTTTCGGCCACTTTCGTCAGGTGAGCCATAACCATCTCCGGTTTCTCCTCCAATATATAAACTTTTAACTGATTTTCTGGCTGCATTAGCATCATCCAATTGTATAACTCCAATTCCACCCAATAGAATTGCAGCAACTGTTCCTGCAATTGGTCCTAGTTGGGCATATCCCTGCATAATTGCTGCAGCAGTACTTACAATAATTCTAGCGGCAGTTATTGCAAATTCTTTATCAGCATATCTTTTATTAATTTCCTTTTTTTTCTCTTCATTTTCACCAGCTTGGGTTAATTCTCTATTTTTTGCAGCTGTTTCAAAATCTGAAAGATAATTAACTAAAGTAACAGCTCCATCAACTCCTTGTTTTAATAATTCATGTTCCTTTTGAATTTGTTCTTGTGTTTTCCGTTTTTTCCATTCATAATAAGATTCATCAACGTTTTTACGCTTTTCAATGTATTCAATATACGTTTCCTGTCCATACTCTAGAATAATATCATCCTCGTTTTGACTATCTAAAACTGCCTGACGTTGTAATTCTATGTATTCATCCGATTTGCGCTTTGTAAATTCAATATAACTTTCCTGGTCATTTTTACGATTCAACAAATAATTTGCCCAGGCTTCCTGACCAGTTACAAGATTTTGGGAATCGTCATTTAAAATATCGAGCTGTGCCTGAATCCATAGTTCAGTATTTTCCTTTACCAGTCGATCCTGAAATGCAAAATAGCTTTCGTCTTCACTTTTCCGTTTACGAATGTATTCGAAGTAGTTATCAGCTCCAACCATTTGAATCATTTCACTGGTTGCTAATTCCTCCTCTTTGGCTTTTTTCCACATGGCATTGTAATCGTCTGCCTGTTTTTTTGCTTCGGCAATTTGTTCGGGAGTAAGTGCAATAGTAACTCCGCCTTTTTTAGAGGTATTTCCGGCAGTTGCCGGAGTACTTGCATCATTAGTGGTGCTGGTAGTATCCAATATATCCATCAATGCTTTCTTCTGCTCTTTGATGCTTTCGATTTGTTTGGTTATTTTCTGGTCGTTTATTTCGGCAGCCGTAAAACTAACTTCACCCAGGTTACTCATAAAACTCAGAATTTCCTGCCATACATTTGTTTTTCCATATTTGTCCTGGAGTTCGAGTAATGTTTTGTCGAGTTCTATGAATTTGGCTTTGGCTGCTTCGACCATATAAAGCTTTTCGAGGCTTTTTATATAGTCGTCGGTACTTTTTTTGGCAGCAATGGTATTTATATTTTCAAGGCTTAAATTTCCCAGGTATTCCGGAGAAATTTTATTTAATTGCTTGATTGCTTCAATTCTTTCGGCATCGCTTTTTGATTTGTCTTTGGCAACTTTAAGCAGCTGCTCTACTTCAAATCTTTCTTCTACTAATTTTTTCTTTGCTTCGAGCCTTACTTCTCCTAGGACTTTTTCGGCTGCCGATACCTGGTTCAATTTTTCATAGAGCAATACAGCTCCGGCAGCCAGGGCAGTAACGGCAATAATAACAGCACCCAATGGATTTTTTGCCATTGTCAGGTTCCATAACCTTTGAGCAGCTGTAGCCAATGTTATTCGACCAGTAAGTAAATTGGTAACCGTAATATATGCACCGGTGGCTACGGTACTTAAATTTGTCCAGAATACATTTAATTTTTGAATCGCAAAATTGTAACCTTGCTGCACATTTAATCCAATTGACGATGCTATTGCTTTGATAGTGGCTGCATTCAACGCCAGGATAGCACCAGCAAGGGAAATTAACATTACTTTATTGTCGGATACAAAGCGGGGCAATGCCAAAAGGGCTTTCATAAAATAGTTAAACAAGTTGGTACTCATGGTAAGCATTGGAGCTAACTTTTCGCCCAGTTCCATTGCTATCAGGGTTACTTTGTTTTTTGCCTGATCCAGTTTTGCCGAATTATTATCAGTATTAAGCATTGCCTGCTCATAAGCTACGTTGGTACCGCTAATAGATTTACTGAATTTATCGACATAAGCTGTATTTTGAGCCAGTATTTGTGCCTGAATCACATTTTCCTTTCCAAACAAGGATGTAAGCACTGTTACATCGTTCATGATCGGCTTCAGGTTGATCATGGCTTTATTAAAATCGAACTGGCCGGCAGTATAATTTTTTTGATCGCCCATGAGTGTAACCAACACATTTCGGAAACCAATACCTGCTTTTTCGGCATCGATTCCTTTCATGGCGAAAAGTTCCATAACGGAAACTGATTTTTCGATGCTAATACCAGCTGTTTTGGCTACTGTTCCAAAACGGGTAACAGCTTCGGCAATATAATCGATTTCGCCAGTACCTTCCTTAGCGGCCGCCCCAAGTATATTAACATACTTGCCGGCTTCGGTTGAAGCTGCGCCATACTGGTTCATAATTTGAGCCAGTGCTGATGTGGCTTTTGGAAGTTCCATTTGAGAAGCCAATGCCAGGTTTATAACTTCTTCAGTAAAATTCCTGAGAGCCTCTTTATTTTGAAGCAGTTCGGGTTTTGCAGAACCAACCAATTTAAAGGCAGTTACGATATCTTTGGCTGAATAGGTTACCCGGGCACCTGCATTGGTCATTCCCACACTCATTTCTTTAGCCTGGTCGGCCATCCACTTGAGTTCGTCGCCGGCAAGGCCGGTTAATGATCCGAGAATGGAAACTTCTTTTTCAAAATCATTAAAAGTGTCAATTGCTTTTTTGAATCCGATCATCATACCGGTAATAGACGCAATGGCTGCAGTAACAAGTGCAAAATAGCGGTTAACACCATCGGCCAATCCTCTGATACTCCAACTGGATGCCGTATCGCGGATAGATTCCCGATGCTGCCGTAAAATGCCGTCGAGTTCTTTAATTTTTTTGCCCTGAGCAATATATTCTTTACTGCCGATGGTCATCCGGTTTTGTTCGTTGATCATTTTCGACATTTCCGATTTGATAGATTTGATGTTGTTTTCTACCTCTTTATCATTAATGTAGAGGTATATACCGCGTTTTTCAATTTTATCGCTCATAATTAATCAATTTTCATTCGTTCGGCCATTATTGCATTTACAGCCTTATCGGCTTTATATTTAACTACCAGGTCGGCCAGAACCGGTAATCTTTCGTCTAGTGAACTATTGAACCAATCTTTTAGACGTCTAGGATTGGTTTTTGGATGTCTATTTGCGACCCCTTTCTGTACCCATACCCCCGAACGTGGAAACTTAATTCCGATCTGGAATATTTCGCCATCTTGCTGCCGGAAGGCTGCATACAGATTTTTAATAAGTGATCCTTCCTCCTCAATCCGTTTTTGAAGTGCCGAAATGGCCTCAGGAGTTCGCGCTTGTTTCAGCATTTCGGTTTTTCCTTTTATACCCAGGCTGCCTATACGCGCGCGCAATGCATAGCGGAGTTCGATACCCCATTTTTTAACTTCAGCATTGTATTGTTCAATGGTTTGCTGGTCCATGGCTATGGATTTACGGTTACGGTAAATGAATAAAACCTGACATTTCCGCAGGCATCGTATAGCCTGAGAACAAAACTATAAGTACCACTGTCGCCGGTAGTACCCACAATTTCCCAATTGCCATCGGTAAATAATAACTCCAATCCATCAGGAAGACTACCACTATATAATTCAAAGTTCTTTTCGCCTTCGCAGCAACCATCTGTGTAAAGCAGCCACAAAATATGATCATTTTTATGTATTTGCTCGATCACTACATCCGGGTTGGTAAATTCAAGATACAAACAGCCATCTTCATTACCATAAGTATTGTATTCAATATCCGATTTTCCCATATTTACAAGCCAAAACTCTCCTACTGCACTTTTAATGCCCGGCTCCTCAGTAATCACCAATTCTATATTGTCGGGAATATATACAGCTCTGTCGATCCGCTTTTTATTCATAATATCAAGGCTCAACAGCTTTTCAACTGTAAAATAGAGGGGAAATTTAACAGGTTTTGTACCTTTTAAAAAGTTAATGTATTCTGAATAAAAATTCCGGATTATTCCATAAGCACCATCCCATTTCAGGGAATAATTACCCACTTTATCCATGGCATAATTATAAATATCGCTGCTTGCCATCGGGTAGTTTTTACCATTCCCATCCTTTTGAATACCGCGGTAAAAAAGTAAACGAAGCGCATATTCGTTGGAATAAATAAGCTCATCTGATGTACCGGGCTGGCTACACACCGGTATAAGCATTTTTTTAACTCCGGTGATGATAAACTGATCTTTAAAAATACACATCGGGCTTAAATTAGAAATAATTTCCTTTTCGCCATTGCCTATTTTAAAATCCTGTAGAAATTCGCCCACTTCGCTCCAATTAATTTCGTCATCATTTACCAGGTACCAGAAATTATGATCTAAAACCAGCCTTAGATCACCTTTTTTATTTCCGATGGTTGGTAAGTCGGCCAGTGTATTTACAGCTGTACGGATGGTATAAGCACTCAAATCTTTATTGGAGTCGGATGCTTCGGCATCGGCACCATCGAAAGTAAATTTAAAAACAATCCCATCGTACGGATCAAAGCGTAATTCAGTACGAGAACCTGCCATATTTGTCCAGTCTTCGACATCAACTTTGTTTAAAACCGATTTAATAGTTTCGACGTAGCACTTTTTAGTGCTGCTGTTGAAATAAAAAACCAAACCAAATGTTTGCCTGAGTCCTTTTATCAAATCGCCTGCAGTACCGCTGCCCAAATGCCGGGCAATATTTATTTTATGGGCATAGAGCCAGTAAGTAATTCCTCCAAGCGGATATTCTTCGAAAGCAGTATCAACAGCTCTTTGATTTGAGAAAATAAGCGTTTGAATTTCCGGATCCAAAAAAAATTTACCTGCCAGACCATAACCACTGTCAGCCAATATTTTTTCAACAACGAATTTGGCATAAGGAAACGGAATGGCTAATGTATTTGGAAAATCGGAAGCATTGATGACATATTCTTCCAGTGTGCCATCGTATTCATTAATGTATTGGGCTTCGTTAAACATGGCATAGCCAGCCTGCGCTTCGCCTGTTCCATATTTTTTATTAAAAAACGATGGGAAACACTCCATGGGAAAAAAATCACGATAATACGGCCAGTTTAATGAATTGGTCATGTGATTTTTTAGAGCTTCATAATCACCAACAGTCAGGCTAAGGTTATCGAGTTGGGTAGTATGGTCGGTAATATTGGCAGAATAACCAATAGTTAAAACAGTATTCGGGGCAGTACCAAATGTTTTCGCCTGCAGGTAAAAAAAACAAATTTCATTGGAAGAAACACCATATCCATAAAAACGGCATGAAGCAGTAATATGATGAGTGGCGGTACCTATATTAATGGCTGCGCAAACATCCTGAAGTGTTTTAATAAGTGTTTCGTTGAATGCGATCATGTAATGATAGGTACCCGGGCCAATAACAACATCAACCCAGTCGGCAATGGTAGCATTTAATGCAGAGGGCATTGCCAGTTTATACCGATATGCTTCAGGAATGCGAATATCGGTGCCAAAATTTATATCTTTCAATAATTTACCGGATGTTTTTACAGCAAATTCGCCGGCACTGGCTTTCAGATTTACATTTATGACCTTACCTTCAATATTTTCGATATTCAGTACCGCATTGCGCCAGAAATAATCGTCAATATACAATTGTACATCGTAGTTTTTTGAAAATAAGAATGTATTTTCAATAACATCCGGATATCCCAGGATTTTGTTATTTGCATTGATGTTGGGTAGGGTAAAACTGTAGGAAAAGTCGCCTTCGATGGTTTCAAACCGAAAGAAAGCGTTATACAGCTTCATAGTGATACTGTATTTATCCGGAAGCTCTAAAAATTGCCCGTTATATTTGATGCCAAGCATGTATTTTAATTAAATAATTAGCTCCCGGAACCAGAACCCTGAAATCCGGTATTTGAATAGTTTTCCTGACTGAATGCATCATATACCTCAAATTCGAGCGCATATAAATCGTCGGAAGTAGTGTAAAGCTTAAAACTACCTTTATTTATATGTACCGGAACCAGATGGCCACGATCTTCGAGGATTATTTCACTTAAAAATAACTCTTTGAGCCACATTAAATCCTGCAATGTCATATATCCTGTTCTGACAACGGATTTATCAGTATATGAGTTTAAACCACTCGATAATCGGCCTTTGCTATCGAATGAATTGAGATTCCAATAAAAAGAAAGCATTTTTTCGATTATAACAGCTGTTACATCAACAGAAAAATCGCTTTGCCCGGTGCATCTCAATGTGTCAAAGCCAGACATTGAGTTCTCAAACAAAAAAATACGGGTAAAAGAATAGATGGCATAATCCAAAACATAAGTTCTGACTTCGCTTATTATATCGGCTGCCTGATCAGTCAGCCATAACTCGTATTTTGAGACGTATTCACCGGATGGAATAGAAAAATTATTATCAATATTTAACTGTACATATCCGGCAGGAAGTTGGTAAATCTGTTTTTGACTTACGCTGGTTTTTGTTTTTACTGTTTTTGTTTCAGTAGTACCATCGGAATAATAACACTTCACTTTTAAATTAAGTGTAGTTGCAGCTGCTCCAAATACAAGATAATTTAATAACTCATCCTGAGTTTTGATTACCTTTTTAAAATTCGGCTGCCAGGTCATGAATTTTTTATTCAATGGCAACCAGGTTGTAAAATAGTTTAATCCCGGAAAATCAATAAATGAAAATCCCGCACGTACCGCATGAAAAGAACTGCTTATGATGGTTTTTTTGAAGGCTGACACTTCGCCATAGCTTTCGGTGTAAATAAACCGAAACTGATTAACCAGCCAGGTGCAATTTATAAAGTCTTTTTCAGACTTTACCGGTAACCTGTTTTCCAGGATAGAAAGAAGAAATTTATCAATAAAGAAAACAGCCTGATTAGCTGAATCAGGGGGTAATCCGAGCGCAACGGTTTGCACCCAGTGGCTTCCATTGTAATAAAAAACATTCAGATTGATCAGGAAGTTTGCATTAACAACGGCATCGGCACCGGAAATTAACGACGTTGTGCAATTTGATACATTTTCAATGATTGTTAAATTATAATCCAATCCTGCATTTTTGGCAATAAAACGAATAGTACCTGAACTTGAATTTGAACTGGTAATTGAAATATTAAAATCGGTATGTATGTAGTAATTATAACCAATATAAATAAGCAAAGTTTCGAGCCACACATCAATATCGCCGGAAACATATTTTGGAAGCTGGTTTCCACTGTCGTCGGGTGTGGTTACAAATTGGAAATTTACCTGAGCATTTGCCCATGTAATAGATAATGTATCATAATTGGCGGCCCCACCGGTAAAAACAAGATAGAGCTGGGCTTTTACTGCCGGGGTAATGATATAATTGTCGGTTTGGAGCTTTACCCCAACCGGGTTTTTGGCAGGAACTACTGCCGGAAGAGTGTTAAGGAGTGTTAAAGCCATTTATTTTTCAATTTAATTAACCTGATGTTATTTATCCGGGCATTTTTATTTGATAGTGCTGCATCAATTTTTACAGGTCGGGAAATAAATAAATTTCTGAACTTCCATTTTCCTACCTTATAAATCGCAACACTCAAAGTATCCTGGTAAACATAGTTCAGTTCTTTTTGCCCGGCAAATTCCTTATATACCGCAGTCAGGTAATTATCGGTAAACCGTACAAATGACATTTGTACTGTGTCACGGATAATCGAATCTTTTACGGTAGCAATCAGGACGGTATCTTTAAACCCGGTATCATATTTTTTAATGACATTGGTCAGGTAAATACTGGCACCAATAAGCTGTTTGATTCGGATATCCTTTTCATGGATGGTACCTACAAATGTATTTAATGACTTTAACAAGCTGTCGTTTGAATTTTTTAATTGCTTCGCTGTAAGTATTGCCTGTGTTTCGGAGATATGGCTTTTTTTAAACTGATCGAGGTAAAATTCCTTGTTTTCGGTAATAACAACCTGTCGACTGAGGGCCCGGCGATATGAAAAGTATAAAAACCCGATTGCCAAAATTAGCAATACCACGAAAATGAGCTTTATGAGTGCGATGGTATTTTGTTTCATATATTTAAAAGTTAATGTTTATCCACTTGGTTAATTCCACGTCGGTATTGTGCCCGCTTTGCATTTCGAAACTTACCCGGTAACCTACTGCATTTTCGACAAAACCATTGATGGGCAGGGCTTCGATAGAATTTAAATCTATTTCGGCAACAATACTGTGCGTCCTCCATCTTTTATGAAAGCTCATCAGGTTTACAATATCGTCGGCTATTGCTTCGGCTTCGGCATACAGGCTGTAAATTTCTTCAAAGTCGCCTGTATTTTTCGGCTTAAGTAAAATATCGAAAGCACAATGGCGGGTTTTCAAAACATTGTCGCTTGCTGCATCCTGGTAGCGAAAGTCGTAACCTTCGATAACCAGCGCAGGATAATTGATGGAAGACCTGAGACCGGTCATCAATTCTTCCAGCTCTATTTTAAAGAAATGTTTGTTGCCCTGGCTGTGCCTGATGGATTTGTGATTTTTCGCAATATTTTCGAAATATTGCACGTATTCGGTAAATGTAGCCATTTATGCTTCTTTATTTGATTCCATAATCGTATCATTTGCCTCTGCCATTACATTGTGCAAAAGCTGATCGGCCACCTTATCAATCTGGGTAATGTCGCCATTGCACAATGAGCGGAGAAACTTATCCCATCCTGCCTGGGTAGATGATCCAATTTTAACCACCGTTACATCTTTGTTTTTTTCCTGTGGAAACACATAAGGATATTGCATCTCTATGTATTTTCGGATGATTCTATAATTAAATATAATGGCTTCTTTGACAGGGCGTGGAATACGATCGACCAAAGAGGCCCGGTGATCAATGATGTTTTCATTGAATGGTTCCCGGAAATCTCCCTGGTAATCGTAGCTGGTCGGGTCGAGATTCAGAACCCGGGGCCGGTAAAGAGCTGCAATCACCTTATTCATGAACTCAACCCGGTGGGTTTTGATATAAGCCATGAAATAAGTATCGGCAAAGGCAAATTCGCCAATTTTAACATTATTAAAAGCATCACTTGGGCCATAAAAGGGCTGGCCGTGGGGATGAATTTCAGTTATAAATACCTTACTGAAAGGCTCTTTTATCTCAAAAAGGAACTTGTTTAAGTGAGAAATTCTATCCGGCCAATTGAATAAAGGGCATTTTTTGAGCCCCAGAATAGTATTTATAATGAAGATATTGTCGGCATCGGTAATTTCCTGGTGAGAAATTACAGAAACAATATCAATAAATTGCTTTGGGGTTAACTCTTCCCATCTACAGGGATAATCTACATTAATTATTCGCCAAAATAAACCTCTTTTATAGCGAAGTTTTATGTTGTTCATGTGCGGATAATTTTTTTATCGGTGTTGTTGAAATTCATTCCTGCCGATCCGCTTGCATCGCTGTAAGCAGATGATGCTGCGTAATCAGGAAACATGGTAATATTTGCCTTCATGTGATCTATTGCCAGCTGCAAGTACTTGCGGCCTGTCAGATCGGCATTGGTTGACAGATTGGAAATTTGCTCCTGGCTGGCCTGGTATTGCTGGTCGAATGTGCTGCTGTTGCCTTCCTGTGCTTCGAAGAATAATCCTTTGTCGGTGATATTGATATTTAACTCCTGGCAGGCTTTTGCAATAGCCAGATTAGCAATAGCACGTTGCAAATAAGTGATGGCTACCAAAATTTTGAGATCAGCACCATCTCCCGATCCGCTGTCGCCGGCAATAATTTTAATCATGGAATTGAAAGTTTCAACCCCGATTTCCGGTTTGATTTCAAAATCTTCGACCAGGATAATATATCGCATCAGGCGAATAAACACCAGACGGGATTTTCCGATCGGGAAAAAAGAATCAAACTGAACTGTATAATTTATAAAATGACTGGTTAGGATGGTATAGGTACCCGATGATTTGAAGGAATTGAAATAATTGATGTGCAATTCCAGAAAGTATAACACATTATCCAGGGCATTGTGACCTTCCTGTTTCATGGATTCACGGAAACCAGCCTCCTGGTATTTAAAAGCTGACTTTTGTTTGTCGCTTTCTGTACGGGTAATCCCCAGGTCAGAAATTGAAACGGATCCACTCAAACTCCATTTCCACAGAGCCAGGTATATTACGGCTGTTTTGCACAGGAGTAACAATTCTTTTTGGTTCAACGTGGATCGCTGATCTATGTCGCAAACTTCCTGATAGAGCGCATCGCCTAAAAGTTTACTGAGATAATTTCTTTCAACCAGTTCGATGAATGGTTTTATTGTTACAAATTCCAGTGACACATTCACCGGAAGAAAGTTTTTGATATCGGTGGTATTATTAAACAACATAACTATGATAATTGTTTTTTACTCCCGGCACCGGTGTCGAGCGTAGTGAGTAACATATTTTTGAATTTGAGTTCGGCACCTTCGATGCCGTTGAAGCGGAACATACTTTCGAGCGGATCGAGAATGTTTTGCCTGTCGAGCCATGCCATGGCAATATTTACGAGGAAACTTTCGCGAATATCGGAGCCTCCTGTTTTGCCGGCATAAGGACCATTCCCGGGAAGACCGGCACCCATCACAGTGGGGTTTACCAGGATGGAGAATAAAATATTACTGTCGGCCACGGCAGATTCGACCAGTTGCTGGTCTGATTTGTATTTGTTATCGAGCGGTTCGATTTGCCACATTTCCTCCGCTTTCCCCATGGCGTTTATTTCAAACATGGAAAAGATTGCTTTGTTGGCATTTTTGGTACCAATCAGGCTGGCTTCGAGGGCATCAAAGAACTCATCAATGGCTTTGGTTCTGTCAAGTGTGGTTTTATATTCCGACTTGGGAAACTTTTTATCAAAATAAGCATAAGGAATTTTTACATGCCATTTCCAGGTGATCTGGTTATCGTACATGTATTTCAGGATTGATGGTACCTTTTGGCTGATGTCGATCCAACCGGCATTATAAGCAGTGTACCAGTCTGGGTTTGGATAGAAATAATTGTTTGAAAAATAATTTTCGATCGGATAAATAAACCTGCCAGATTTTGTTTCACCCTTAGCCTTTAACCATTGCAAATGATCGTCGGGATCATCATTGGATAGCATTTTAATGGACTGGTAATCCTTCGGCTGTCGCCAATCAGTAATAATTAGGTTATTTACCACACCATTGACATCAGGAAACTCCTTTCTTCCGGAACGGGCATTTACCACGCTGATGGCAGCACAGTAATCACCTGCCTCATTGAAGCGCAGGCATGGAAAAGATATTCCGAATTTATAAACATCTCTGGCACTTTCGGTAAGGTATTTACGTACCATTCTGGATCGTACAATGGCACTCAATTTGGCATCATTCAAAACTTCAAGAACTTCATCCCCATTTTCTTTAAACTCCTTAACCCGGCAAGGATAAATACCCTGTCCAAGACCCAACTGAAGTTTATATTTGAGGCCGGAACTAAGTACAGTATTAGACTCAATAGTCAGGATGTCTTTTTCAGGTTGTAGATTATCTGGCCCCCAGGAAAGAACCGAAGTTTCACTGGCACTTACTTTACCTTCCGGATCGGTTACCTGTTTTATTATGATTGGTTTGGAGGGAATTGTTTTTTGATCGGGTACTCCTTTGGTAGTTACCAGGGCTTTGCTTCCTATTGAAATCAACGGAACACCGTCGTTATTGTATTCTGTTTTCATTTATTTAAGAATTACTTTTTGATCATTGAAATTTATTATATGCCAAATTTTTACCGGGTACACATGGCCGATGGGTTCATATTTATCATCAACAGCTAGGAAACCGCGCATGGCGTTCTCTGACATGTTCATTTTACCCGCGCCTGCAGATACCGCCCGGCGTAGAAACACCAATTCCCCTGAATTCAAAATGAACTTTACAGAGAAAGTTTTCTGCTTTCCATCAGGCAAAATCTTTTCATCGAGTTCAGCAAGTACCTGAGAAAGTTTAATAGGATTTGGCATTGTAATTTTTGGGCAAAACTACAATGCAGGGTGGGGGATTTATAGGACAAAAAAGGGGAGTCTAATTCGCAGACAAATTAATATCAATACCTGCGATGGAATTGATGTCTGCCCACTCAATGAATAACTTTCCCCTCATACTTCCTAAAATAGAAACAAGAGTATTTATTTCATAATTACGACCTAGTTCAAGGTCTTTTACTGTTCCCTGCCTAATACCGGCTATTTCAGCTAGTTTTGCCTGAGACCAGCCTAATTCTTTTCGTCTGGATTTAATCCATAGACCAATTAATCTTCTGGCTTCGTCTCCGATAGCGGGACTGAATTTGTTGTTTCCCATGATGTTGAAAATTCTTTATTTTTAAATAAATCTGCTAAACCACGCCTGAAGTTTTTCATCATCCAGGTAATCTTCTTTTAATCTGTCGTACTCAATTTTCAATTCCTGATCAATAACAAAGTTAAAATTGAAATATTTTTTTGATACATTTAATTCAAGATCACATTCATACACATAATGAGTAATCAGGTTGTACAAATGCAGCCTTACACTGAAACATTTTACTTTCATAATGATTCAATTTTATCAAATAAATTGCAAGAGTATATTTTCAATTCATTTATTGGAATAGAAATTACACAACTTGTTTTATAACCAATAAATTTTGCTTTATCTGATGAAAAGCAAATAAATCTTAAATTAAAAACTCCTTTATCAGTCTGGATGCAATAGTAATGATGTATTTTAAGATATTCTTTACCAAATATTTCTATAAAGAAAACAAAACGATCTGAATCTGAACAAGAAAATGCTCCTGCGTTTTCTTTATGGGATCTGATATATGTATTTCTACCAGTAGAATCAAAGATTGTTATTTCTCCTTCTTTTCCATTTTGGTAAATTTCTCTTTCTATTTTTCCGATTTCAAATTCATCCTGGCCATTTTGTCCATTGTATCCGAAATAAAAAGTTTTAATTTTCTTACCAATAAGGGCTTTTGCTCCCTCAATTGTTAAAATTTTAGCTTTTCCTTCCCTGACTAAATCTTTCATATCAATTTGATTTTCCATAACGGTGTTTTTAAAAGTTGTACAAATTTAAGACGTTATAACGTCTTATCCAAATTTATTTTAAAATATTTTAAGAATTTATTCAACTAATTACCAATCACTTTTAAACTAGTGTGAAATTTACTCCACAAAAAGCGTTTTTTCTGATTCTCTTTTTTAGCCAAAAAAGAGAATTAACACATTTAATAAATGTATTTTATTATTATATATTAAAACAAAGCAATAAAAAACCCCGGGAGTGCCGGGGTCGTTAAAGGTTATTTAAATTAAATTTTGGGCTTTATCGGCAAGCCAATTGTAAAAATCATAAGCTTGTACACTTGAAACATGAAAAACTGATTTAGAAACAGGGTAGTAAACACAAACATCACCTTTTGAAATTCGTTTACCAGTTTCGGAACATTTACAATCAAATTTAGATTTGATTTCGCGCGGGTCTTTCGTTTGGTATCCTTTCATAATTATTCCACTTGAGCGTTAGAAAATAAATAGCAGATTGGGAAAAATGAAAAATCATCTTCCAGGTCGGGGTGTTCATCCTTTTTCATGTCCTTGGGGCGTGCCCAGACCGGGAAACCTTTTTCCCCTTTCTTTACTCTTTTGCCTTCATTTAACCACTGGTTGAACTTTTTAAATTCGTCGTGTCCATCCCGCATATAACACAGTTTAATAACTGCTTCATTCACGGTATCAAAAGCACCTTCTTTAACAAGGGGTTTCACCTCGTTAGATAATTCTTTAAGCATTTGCCGGGCTTCGGGTGTTCTGCTTGGTTTGGTTTTATCTCTCATTGTCGTGGCATTTAGAAATGTTAATACCTCCGTTACCATCATGAGAAACTAAAACCTTATCAAAAAGATTAAAGCCGAGATTTTTTAAATACTTGCCCTGAATAATCAAACCGGGAGTGTAAGTTTTTTTGTAGGGTAATTTGCGGACTTTAAGAATTTTACTATCTTTGTCCTCGTTAAAATTTAAATCTGTCATTGGATTGATTTTAATTTAAGCCCGGAGAGCTGGAACTTTCCGGGCTTTTTTTGTTAATTAAAAAATGGTCATGATTTCCTTTTCGACTTCTGCCAGGTGTTCACTGATTTTGATCTTTGCATATTCTACCATATCAGCAATGATGACCGGGTTTTTTGTTACAAAGTGGTTATGATCCTGACCAGTTAACCGAAATTCGGAAGCTGATTCTTCTTCGGTGGTGTTTGCTACGAAAGAATTTAATTTTTCCTGTGCAACAATAAAGCGTTCCCGTTTTTCCTTTAAGTAAATAAGTTTTTCAGCTTTGAACATAACAGCCGAAAATGTTTTTTCCTCTGTTTTAACCTCCTTTTTAGTTTCTGAAATTTTGATTTCTGATAATTCTGGAGTTTTCCCATTAGCACTATTAGTTTTAACAGTGTCTAAATCCTTTGTTTTTTGTGTCATTGAATTGATATTTAATTTGTTACACAAAATTACTAATAATTCATTTAATAAAAGAATTTTATAACACTTATTTTTGATTGCAACTAACTGAAAACCAATACAATATAAAATATTTTCTTAAATTTCTACATTGATAATTAATTGATTATCAATGTATAATAAAATAATAAAGTATATTGAACAAAATAAATATATATTAATGTATAAATCAATTTCCTGACTTTTGAAACCTTCAAAATCGGGAAATTGATGTCTATAAATCGCAGGTGCCCGCCCTATCCATCCGAGCAATTGCCAAAGGTAATATTTGAGGATATATGATATAACGCATAACCAAACACCCGTCCTTATTCCGGGATACATTTCAAAGAGCCTGGCAATGAGTCCTTATGTATGAATTAATTTCGTATTGTATTTCCTATCATCGTTTCTATGATTGATTTTATTTCTTTCTTAATCAATCATTGAAACACTGAAACAAAGATAGTCTTACATGACAAAGGAATGTAAGTCTATTCTGTTACACATTACCAATACCTAAAGCGTTAGGGATGGGCAGCGGCACGAAGTAAGCAGACAGCCCGACCCGAAGGGGAACGCCCAATATTAAAATCGGGCAGGGATAAACGTACTGTTATTATGCAGCAGCTTCCCATATTTCGTCCAGATAATTTTATCTACAGCATCACTGAAATGTGTTGCTTCTTCTGGGGGAACTCCTGACTCTCTTCGTTCTGAATTCTTATTCTTTTCAAACTTACCGTCCTTCTTTTCAACAACCTCAGTGTTGTTCATTGAAACTATAAGATACGGACAATTAGTACCATTAAATCTTATCGAAGGATATTTGTCATTATTCTCAATCAGTAAATTCCCCCACAATAAATACTTGTCATGGTGTGGTGGCTCCATGCCGCCATGTACTAATGCTGTAACCATCCACCCTTTCTTTTCTAATCTATCTATTGCCTGCTCATTAAAAGACTTACTACTATTAGGGAGTTTATTATCCCCATATCTATCACGATAGTAAATAACTTCTCTCTTATTATGCGTACTGTAATACGCATCAAACTGATCTACTAATTCATTGATGACAATATCTTTCTTTGCCGGGTCTGGCTTTGCAAAAAACTCTTTTATAAAACAATGAATAGGCTTGCCTGTAAACTCAGACCTTACAAAGTCATAGTTATGTTCCTGGCAAACTACAAATAAAGAAATTGCCGCTCCCCAATCAGGTACAATTTCTAAAGGGCGCGATGGATCACAGTCCTTATCATAACGGCTGTCATGTTGAGCCAGCCTTTTAAAGTCATAATTGGTATTTTCCGCCAAATCCCGGATAAATCCATCCTGATATGCATTGTAGTAAACATGCTTTTCCGGAATAATGTTATAATAACAGCTGTCAACCTTATCCATAATCATATTCATGATCTCAATAAGGAAAACCATTAATATTTGCTTTTTGTACTCCCTTTTGATGTAATTGAACCCAACAGCAT
>SESG01002773.1_pt1 | contig 39243 bp, 16 predicted proteins | sample 3171421 | NCBI WGS metagenome assembly SESG01 (sample SAMN10866946, study PRJNA518727) | freshwater metagenome | biome: subpolar coniferous forest; feature: holomictic lake; material: water; isolation source: holomictic Lake 227, 6 m and 8 m depth | place: Canada: near Kenora, Ontario | collected...
ATAAAACACTGGTTCTGGCTACTTTACCAGCCTGATTTTCGAACTCGCCCCGATACTGTATTTCCCCGAAAAATTGCCATAGTTCACGGCCAGTTCAAGCCTCTGTGAACTATTCACGAAACAAACGTTGCTGCCTACAGGCACAGATGAATAGCTTGTTCCCATAACAATTGCCAGATGCGTGGTGTCAGATGCCAGGTTCAGAACAGTCCCTTGAGGAATGCCTGATACCATGACGAGCGGAATATTGGTTGTACAATTGCCAAAATTATCGGTGAACAGCACCTCCCCTTTTATCGTATCACCCGAAATTACGGGTTCCTGAACCGGGAACTGAGCCGGTATACTGCAAACCGGGCCGAAAGTATTCAATGAAGTCCCTGCCATCAGCGATAAAATAGCCCTTTTGTAGAATTCCTCGAAAGAGAGGCTGCCGGGCTGAGCTCCGCCGAGAACCTGGGGATTTTCAACAAAATAACAGCTTGCTGATGGAAAAGCATGCAAAATTCGCGTTGAAAGCATGTTGTCAGGAGCAATAAGCAACTTGCCATCGGCCTGGTAAACAATTCTTTTGCTGGCGGCACCTGGTTCAACTATTCCTGCAATGACACTGCCTTTGGGATAAGCCTGCATTGTTATATAAAGCAGGTAAGAACCCTCAAACACATTAAATGCTTTTGAAGGATAAAATTCAATATTCACTGACGGATAGGAAGTTCTTACTGCACCCAGGATGCCAACCATAATGTCGCTGCTTTGATCGTTGTCTGTGATAATGACAAGCGTCTTTGCTGTTTCGGGATAATAATTTGTTTCAGTTTTAGTGCAGGAAAAAATCAGCAAAGCTATCACAAGGAAAAGCGGATTGAGAAAGAATGGCAGTTTCATGAGGTAAGTATTTACAATTGAATATACGTGAAAAGTAATCCGCAAATATATCCATAATCCCAAAAAAAACGCCGGTTGACTTATTAAAAAGCCACCCGGCGTTCAGAAATCCGGTTTCCCGGCAGGAAGTGTTACTTGTTTATGAAGATTTTTCTCACTTCTTTACGTTCCGAGTTAGTAAACACTACAGAATAAACACCTGCAGCCAATCTGCGAACATCGATGATTTCCTTATGTGTACCGATTACCCTGAATTCCTCTGTCTTATAAACCATAACACCCAGGGTGTTGTAGATCTGGATACGGTAGGTTTCTTCTGAAGACGAGCTTACTTCGGCAGTAAATAAACCGTTGTTAGGCACAGGATAAACATTGAAGCTGAGTGATCCATTCTCCTGAACACCAACGCCTGAAACATATACATGGTTCGATGAATCAGAGGAGCAGCCATTGATTGTAACAATAGTCCAGTAGTATCCAGGATTACCTGCAGGAACAACATATGCCTGCGAGTTAGCACCTGAAACAGCTGTTCCATTATGGTACCATTGGTTACCATTGGCAGCGCTACTAGTAAGAGTGTTGCCTGAAGCGGTAACTGTTGGCTGCGAAGGTATCGGATTCACAGTAATTGAATACGGTGGAGACACGATCCCGGCTCCGCAGCTGTTGGTTCCCAGTACTGTTAAGATACCGGAATTTGCAGAATTGCTGAAGTTAACCGTGATTGAATTTGTGTTGCCACCTGAAACTATGGTTGCACCTGAAGGCAGTGACCATGAATACCCAGTTGCATTACTGATTGCAGATACAGTATATATAACAACGCTTGTGCCCTGGCAAACACTGGCTGTTCCTGTGATTGTTCCGGCAGCCGCAGGAAGAGCATTCACGGTCAGGTTCAGAGGAGCAGAAGCCGGCCCGTTGCCGCAAAGGTTATTACCTGAAACGGTAATGGGACCTGAGCTTGCATTGGCTGCAAAATCTACAAGGATTGAATTCGTATACTGACCTGATACGATTGTTGCACCTGCCGGTAAACTCCATGCATATGAAAGGGCGTTTGCAACTGAGGTCACGCTGTACGACACTCCTGTGGTTCCTCCGCAAACAGTTGAAGGTCCATTGATGGCTCCAGCCTGTCCTGGTATCGTGTTTACAGTAACGTTTAGCTGTGTCGGAGTTGTTGCTGAACATCCGCCCGGGGTTGAATAATTCACAGAGACTGTCTGAGCCCCTGCAATACCCCAGTATACCTGGATGTAGTTTGTACCCTGGCCTGAATTAATAAGACCACCGGCTGAAACTGTCCAAACATAACCGTTGTTGCCTGCCTCAGTTGTGTAAGTGTCATAACCTGCATTGGCACAAAGTGAAGCAGGTCCTGTAATAGTTGGTACAGGCACTGCACTCACATTCACGTTATACACTGCTGCCGAAGCTGCTGTACATCCATAAGCATTAGCATAATTGACACTTACAGTCTTGGGACCTGAAGTTACCCAGGTTATTGTAACAAAATTGCTGGTTGAATTACCACCGGCCGTAACAGTCCCTCCTGGCGAAATCATCCATACATAATTAGACATACCGGTTTGCGTTGTATAAACATTGCCTGCTGAATTGACGCAAACTGCAACAGGACCAAAAATAACCGGTACTGGCAGTGGGTTCACTGTCACATTATAGATGGTTGGAGCTGTTGCTGAACAACCACTGGTATTGGAATAATTAACAGTTACAGTCTGGCTGCCAGCAGAATTCCAGTTTACGGAGATTGTACTTGTCCCGGCACCTGAGGTAATCGAACCTCCTGCCGAAACAGTCCAAACGTAAGCTGTCATACCAGCTTCGGTTGAGTAGATATTTCCGTTAGTACCAGCGCATATGGAGGTCGGACCAGCCACAGTCGGAACTGGCAGCGAATTAATTGTAACGTTGTAAACTGTCGGAGTGGTTGCGGCGCATCCGCCTGCATTTGAATAAATAACAGTAACAGTTTTAGCCCCGGTCGTGTTCCAGCTAACAGTAATAGTGTTGGTGCCTGCTCCTGAGGTGATTATGCCTCCAGGGGAAACAGTCCAGATATAGTTGCTCATTCCAACCTGCGTTGTATACACATTCCCTGTTGAATTAAGACAGGCTGAAGCCGGTCCGCTGATTACTGGTACTGGTATTGAATTAACCGAAACGTTGTATACGGTTGGTGCAGTAGCTGTGCAACCATTGGAATTGTTATAATTAACCGATACTGTTTGAGCTCCTGCTGTATTCCAGGTTACAGTAATGGAATTGGTCCCGTTTCCTGAAGTGATTGTTCCACCTGCTGAAACTGTCCATATATAACCGCTCATCGAAGCCTCGGTAATATATGTATTGGAAGTAACGCCAACACATGACGATGCCGGACCTGAAACAGTGGGAACAGGTAACGGGTTCACCGTAACATTCAGTGTTTTAGTTACTGAACCATTGTATGACACGCTGATGTTCCTTGCTCCGGCTGAGGTCCAGGTCACGGTAGCTGTGTTTGCTGTGCTGGTTCCTCCGGCTGTAATTGTTCCACCGGTTACATTCCATGAATAACTGGTCTTACCGGCATCGGTCGAATACACATTCCCTGTCGAACCCTGGCAAGCCGAAACGGGTCCTGATAATGCAGGTGTTTTCGGACCTGCAACAAATACCGGGTTTGCATAGAACCAAAGGTCGGCAAATGCTTTGGCAGCAGTATTCGGTGCCATGAGAGCATCCGATAAAGGCTCACCATTCGCATCTGTTTCATTGGGTGTATTCAAAGGCTGGTTGGTGCCTCTCAGACGGAAATACACTGAGTCGGCAAGATTGTTGTAAGTGAAATTCACTTCCTTATATCCATTGCCGAGATCAGTCCATGCAGTACTTGTGATTCCGTTGGGGGATGTCACGCCACCAACAGCATCAAACCTTGCAATAACGGCCGTACTGCCGACTGTATCCACCGAATACTTGGGACTCGTGGGGGCAATCATGCTGCGAACCTTGCCCTTGATGAGATCAATATGATCCACCGAGGGATTAGTGTATGAGCTGTAAGTGTTGTTATTATTCCCCTGCGGATCACGGATCTTGATCTTCACTACAACCGAAGTCTGGGTCGTTGGAAAAGTCTGTCCCATGTTGGCATAGACAGGCATTGCAGCTGTATTTCCAACCCTGAAATCAAGACTGTCGATAAGGTCGCCTTCAACTACAAAGGAATTCCCGGAACGAAGTCCGTCAATATATGACTGCGGATTGCTTTTATTGCTGACATATGTGTAGGTTTTCTGGTATTCGCCGGGATAGAAATCTCCGGTTGTTTCATGGAAGTCGCTGCTGGAGAAAAGCCACCAATGACGTCCCTCGGAGATCATGGCATCCCATAATCCGCCGACCTTGGCTGCATAAATACCGCATCCACCGTAAGTTGAAGTTCCTACAGTATTGTTACTTAATTTATACTCACCACGATCAACAGCTTTCTGGTGACCCGGCATACTTTCAAAGCCGAAACATACTGATGGGCCCGCATTGTTGAGATCGCGGAAACTCTGGATATTGTTCAGGTTTTTACGCTCTGCATGCGCGGTGACCATATAACTGGTTGCCGGGTAGTTGGTCTGAAGCCATGTCATTGCTGCAACTGCTTTCGCATGACCTGTAAGAGCGCTCTTTGTCCATCCCTGGGCAACGCCGCCGATAAGGTCAACATCTGAATTATCGAATTTAAATTCAAACTCGGCAAGAGGATTGCAGTTTGAAGGATTGCTGAACTGGTTGTTGATCAAGCCAAGACTTGCATGTTCATGGCCGGGAACGTTTAGTTCATAGCTTTGGATGATCATTTTTGAAGGATATGCAAGTCGTGCTGCTTTAATGTTCTGATAAGCATAATCCCTGAGTGATTGCCAGCGCCACATGTTCTGGTGGCCTCCTGATGAATTTACAGTACCTATGATAGGATTGGGAATATAAGAATCCCAGTAAACTGTTGTGGCGAGGTCAAGTCCTGAATTGGCTCCATCGGTGCCGAATCCGCCTCCGTGCTCACTGTTTGCCCACCACTGCAGTCCGTACTGGTTATTCTTCTGCATCACGTATGCAATACTGTAGCTTCCATCGGTATAGGTTGAATGCTGGTGGAAGTCTCCGGCTGCATAGCCCGCCTGTGCTGCTGGGCCGTTTACGAAAATCGGGTTGGAATAGAACCAGAGATCGCTAAAGGCTTTGGCTGCGCTGTTCGGGGCAGTGAGGGCATCAGATAACGGATTCCCGTTGGCATCGGTTTCATTTGCAACGTTCAGTGCCATGTTGGAGCCCCTGAGACGGAAGTATACCGAATCAACAAGACCATTGTAAGTATAAGAGATCTGTCGCCAACCGTTGCCGAGGTCGGTCCATGCCGTACTGACTATCCCGTTCGGGGAGGATACCCCGCCGGTTGCATCAAATCTGGCAATCACAGCCGTAGTGGTCACTGTATCTACCGAATAATTAGGACTGGTTGGTGAAATAAGACTTCCGACTTTTCCCTTAATTAGATCCACGTGGTTTACCGATGGGTTGATATAACTGCTGTAGGTGTTGTTGTTATTTCCCTGCGGATCGCGGAAACGGATCTTGACAGCCACTGCGTTATTTGCAGCGTTAAAAGTCTGTCCGATGGTAGCATAAACTGGCATCGTACTCGTATTTCCAACCCTAAAATCAAGACTGTCGATCAGGTCGCCTTCAACTACGAAGGAGTTTCCTGAGCGAAGTGCATCGATGTAGCTCTGGGGATTAGCCCTGTTTGCAACATATGCGTAGGTTTTCTGGTATTCTCCAGGATAAAAGTCGGCATCGGTAGAATGGAAATCACTGCTTGCGAACAACCACCAATGGCGGCCTTCCGAAAGCATTGCATCCCATAAACCACCTACTTTGGCAGAATAAATTCCTGTTCCGCCAAAAGTTGAGCCTCCTACAGTGGTGTTTGTCCCACCATACTCGCCGCGGTTAGCTGCTTTCTGATGACCTGGCATACTTTCAAAACCGAAACACACTTCAGGACCGGCATTGTTGAGGTCGCGGAAACCCTGAATATTATTCAGGCTTTTACGTTCTGCATGAGCAGTGACCATATAACTGGTCGTAGGATAATTATTGTGCAACCAGGTAATTGCTTCAACAGCTTTTGCATGGCCTGCGAGAGTGCTCTTCGTCCATCCCTGGGCAACGCCACCGGTAAGGTCAAGATCACTTCCGTCGAATTTGAATTCAAATTCGGCAAGAGGATTGCAATTGGGGGTTGAAGTGAACTGGTTGTTGATGAGACCCAGGCCAGCATGTTCATGACCAGGGACATTGAATTCGTAGCTTTGGAGTACAGTATTCGACGAATACATTGCACGGGCTGCGATGGTATTCTGGAATGAATAATCGCGCAAAGACTGCCACCTCCACATATTCTGGTGGCCACCGGAGCTGTTCACTGTTCCAATGATAGGATTGGGAACATAAGAATCAAAGTATACTGGTGTTGCAAGATTTCCAAGGTCAATCCCTGAAACGCTTCCATCGCGGTTGAAACCTCCGCCATGCTCACTATTTGCCCACCAAGTAATTCCATACTGGTTGTTCTTTTGCATCATGTATCCAAAACTGTAGCTTCCATCGGTATAGGTTGTATGCTGATGGAAATCACATGCAAAATAGCCCGACATCTGGGTTACAGGACTAATACCCCCATCCACATGATTAGAGGAAACAAGATTGTATGCAGCATCTGTAAACTCGTACACGATAACAGGCAGAGTTGTTGAACCTCCGAGATAAGTAAAACGGATTTCGAACAGGGTTGTGCTATCGGGGACTGAGACTGTGAGCAGACTAGGTTCCATCCAGTTTGCTGCAACAGTACTGTTGTTGCCAGAGAAGAACCATTGTGCAGAAGGTGTGGCTGAATAGAAATTGATAATCGTATCGTATGCCAGTACTGCCGGGTTGTATGAAATCTGAATATTGGCACTGCTGACAGGGATTCCGCTTACACTTGCACCCTTTATCTTTACAGGGAAAACAACCTTTTGTCCTGGGAAAGCGGTTTTAGTTGAAATTGTGGCCAGAATTGGGCTGGTTACCGGATTTGTGACCGTAATTGTGATCAGGTTGGATGTAAAAATACTGGTCACACATGGTGCGCTGGAAGTAAGCAAACAGAAAACTGCATCGCCGTTTGAAGGAGTATATGCAAATGATGCACTGTTTGTTCCGGCATTATTCCCATTAACTTTCCACTGATACACAGGAGTCAGTCCGCCGTTAACCGGGGTTGCAGTAAATGTAACCGATGTTCCTGAAACAACCGTTGTGGCAGAAGCGCCAATTGAAATACTTGCAGTTACAGGATTGACCGTCATCGTTACAATGTTCGAGGTGGATGGACTTCCTGTCACACATGCCTGGTTGGATGTCATAATACAAGTGATTGCATCATTGTTGACAGGGGCAAAAGCATACGTTGCAGAGTTGGTGCCAACATTGTTGCCATTATTCTTCCACTGGTATACTGGTGTTGAACCTCCGTTAACGGGGGTTGCTGTAAATGTTATTGTCGTTCCGGCGCAACCGGGGTTAGCTGAAGCTGCGATTGAAACCGTTGCAGGCAGAATGGAGTTGACTGTGACCGGCAGGGTTTTAACAGCAGAATTCAAGTAAGAAACGCTGATGCTCCGTGATCCCGAAGTATTCCAGGTCACGGTTGCTGTATTGCTCGTGCTTGTACCTCCAGAAGTAATCATACCCCCGGTAATGTTCCAGGCATAATTCGTTTTTCCGGATTCGGTGGTATAAAGATTGCCGGTTGAACCGACGCATGCACTTGTCGGACCGTTCAAAGTAGGTGATGTCGGACCGGTAACAAAAACAGGGTTGGAATAGAACCAGAGATCTGCAAATGCTTTTGCAGCTGAATTCGGAGCAGTAAGAGCATCCGATAAAGGATTACCGTTTGCATCTGTTTCATTGGTGACATTCAGGGCCTGGTTGGTACCCCTGAGGCGGAAATAAACTGAATCGGCAAGCCCGTTGTAGGTATAGTTCACTTCCTTCCAGCCATTACCAAGATCGGTCCAGGCGATACTGGTGATGCCGTTCGGAGAAGACACACCGCCAACTGCATCAAACCTTGCAATCAGCGAGGTGCTTCCGACAGTATCAACAGAATATTTCGGATTTGTGGGTGAATACATACCACGAACTTTCCCTTTGATCAGGTCAACATGGTTGACAGATGGATTGGTATAAGCGCTGTATGTATTATTGTTATTTCCCTGCGGATCACGGAATTTAATCTTCACAACGACGTTGGTCTGTGTCGTACTGAAAGTCTGTCCCATGGTGGCATAAAGAGGCATTGCTGCAGTGTTGCCAAGCCTGAAATCAAGACTGTCGATCAGGTCTCCTTCAACAACAAATGCATTTCCTGAGCGGAGTCCGTCAATGTAACTCTGAGGAACCGTCCTGTTTGCAATATATGAATAGGTCTTCTGATACTCGCCTGGATAGAAATCAGCATCAGTTGCATGGAAATCACTGCTTGCGAACAACCACCAATGGCGGCCTTCGCTTAGCATTGCATCCCATAAACCTCCAACCTGGGCAGAGTAAATTCCACATCCGCCAAATGTGGAGCCTCCAACGGTTGTGTTCGTTCCACCGTATTCACCACGGTTGGCTGCTTTCTGATGCCCCGGCATACTTTCAAAACCAAAACAAACATCCGGCCCGGCAGTGTTCATGTCACGGAAACTTTGGATGTTATTAAGACTCTTACGTTCAGCGTGAGCAGTAACCATATAGCTTGTGTTCGGGTAATTGGTGTGCAGCCAGGTCACAGCTTCTACAGCCTTTGCATGGCCTGACAGGGTGCTCTTGGTCCATCCCTGGGCAACTCCACCAGTAAGATCCGCATCACTCCCGTCAAATTTGAATTCAAACTCGGCAAGAGGGTTGCAATTTGAGGATGATGCAAACTGGTTGTTGATGATGCCGAGTCCTGCATGCTCATGACCGGGAACATTCATTTCATAACTCTGGAAGATCATGTTTGCTGAATACAAAGCCCTTGCGGCCTGCGTATTCTGATAAGCATAATCACGAATTGACTGCCAACGCCACATATTCTGGTGTCCGCCTGAGGAATTTACTGTTCCAATAATAGGATTGGGAACATATGAGTCAAAATAAACCGGGTTTGCAAGGTTTCCAAGGTCAATACCACTTACTGTTCCATCACGGTTAAAACCGCCTCCATGTTCACTGTTCGCCCACCAAGTAAGTCCGTATTGGTTGTTTTTCAGCATCATATATGCAAAACTGTAACTTCCGTCAGTAAAGGTTGTATGCTGATGGAAATCGCAGGAGAAATAACCTGATAAAGGTGATATGGGTGCGATTGCACCATCGACCTTAGATGCTGAAACAAGGTTGTAAGACCCATCGGTAAATTCATAAACTGTAAAGGGTAATGTAGCATTACCGCCGATATATGTAAAACGGATCTCAAACAACGTTGTGCTGTCAGGAATAGCTATTGTTAAAAGGTTGGGTTCAATCCAGTTCGCAGCAACAGTATTGCTGTTACCCGAGAAAAACCACTGGCTCCCCGGGGTTGCAGAATAGAAGTTGATGATCGTGTCATATTGCAGAACCGCTGGATTGTATGACAACTGGATGTTCGCACTGCTGATCGGTGTTCCGCTTGCGCTTGCCCCTTTGATCTTTACGGGAAAATACACCTTTTGCCCGGGGATGGCGATCTTTGTCGACACAGTTGTGAGAATAGGCGCCACTACCGGGTTCGTAACCGTCATAGTAATGAGGTTTGATGTAAAAATCGAACTTACACATGGTGCGTTTGATGTCATTAAACAAAATACAACATCCCCGTTGGAAGGAACATAGTTAAACGCAGGACTGTTAGTGCCTGCATTTGCGTTATTTACTTTCCATTGATAGAATGGAGTTGTCCCTCCATTAACCGGAGTTGCAGTATAGGTAACTGTGGTTCCTGCAACAACAGTAGTTGCTGATGCCGCTATCGATACACTAGCTGTCAGCGGATTTACTGTCATCGTAACTGAGTTGGAAGTTGCGGGACTACCGTTAACACATGAAAGTCCTGACGTCATCACGCAAGTGATTACATCGCTTGCAACTGGCACATAGGAATAGGTCGCCGAATTGCTGCCCACATTGGTCCCGTTTTTTTTCCATTGATATAGAGGAGTCGAACCTCCGTTAACCGGAGTAGCTGTGTATGTTACAGATGCTCCGGCACAAACAGGATTTGCAGAAGCTGCAATAGAAACTGAAGCAGGAGGTCCAGCAGTAACTGTAACAGCCAGGGTTCCCTGCGGAACTCCTGTATATGCAACACTGATGCTCTGAGCGCCAGCCGAAGTCCAGGTTACAGTTGCAGTATTGCTGGTACTTGTCCCGCCAGCGGTAATTGTCCCGCCAGTGATAATCCATGTATAATTAGTTTTGCCTGCGTCTGTGGTATAAACATGTCCGGTTGAATTCTGGCAAACTGAAGTCGGCCCGCTCAAACTTGCCGGGATGCTGTTGACAGCCCCATTGGTGGGTGTATTGCTCACCAGGTTAAACCCTGCATCTGTAAATTCATTGATACAAAAATTCAGAGGACAGTTTCCTTGTTTGACAAGAAACTGGATCTCGTAAAGGGTTGTACCATCAGGAATAGCAACTGTCAGCATCGAGGTTTGAAGCCAGTTTGCTGCTGCAGTAAAGGTATTGCACGCCGCATCAGGGTCAAAATTTCCCGAAAAATACCATTCACTGGCCGGAGTTCCCGAGTAAAAATTCACAGTGTTTACATACGCCAGCTTTGCAGTGTCGTATGTAATATGAAGATTGGCGCTGCTGATGGGCGTACCGGTATTTGAGGCGCCAAATAATTTGACCGGTATGTTGACCGTTTGCCCGGCTGTTGCCGTTATCGTTGGAACAGTCACTGATAACTGTCCGAAGCTTATGACCGACAACAACAGAAAAATAAAAAGAAGTTGCAATTTTTTCATGTTCGAATGTTTTCGTTTTTAATGTTTCAGAGTATTATGATCGCTCTCTATCCGCATAAATGCGGCTTAAAAAAATATTTCGGTTAAAAAGAACCCGGAGTTACCTTACAACCAGTTTTTGAGTGGAGTATTCCTCCCCTGCCTTAATCCTGATAATATAAATTCCGTTTATAAGGTTCTCCTGCATAATGGTCACTGGCAGGTCCATGAATCCAAAGGATGCAACATTCTGTCCCACCAGATTGTAAATCTGAACCTGGTCAATGCTGCTTCTCCCGGTTTTTGAATAAATATGGATTGTTTTGCCATTATTCCAGACCGATAACCCATTATTACTGGTTTGGTCGTTGATGCCTACTTCCTGAAAATACAGAACAAACCTTCCACTTACAGTAGTCCCGTCAGAAACGAATACATATTCCTTAGAATTCCTGATATTAATAACAGTGCTGGTTGATTTATCTTCGAAGAACAGGGGTTGGTTCGGGTTAAATGATTCAATATTACCAAAGGTTATACGGTAGGATCCTGCTGCTCCTGTCGTGTATTCAACAGGTACCGCAGTATAAGCAGGCTGGGTATTGATTGAAAGCAGGCTTTGATCGCTTGCTTTTGTATATATCTGCGGATAAGCAGGGTTGCCGAAAAGTTTCCATGCGTCAACATTCCCGTCATATCCTGTGGTCGAAGCATCCGAGATCTGAACAAATGTTTCGTCAAAATGGACTGAGTCTGCCACATTGTCAATATTGAGTGATATCATGTCTGTTGGTTCAGCGCTTTCTTTAATAAAAGGTTGTGAACTATGCAAACGTGATCCTGCTGGAATGGTAATTGAAGCTCCTCCGGCATTGGCTTTTATGAAAAACCCTTTCATGGCAGGGATAATCCCGGCTTTTAAAGCTCCGATAGATCCGTTCCAGCTTAAATATTTATAGCCGTTCCATACATAAACCGAATAATCGAGTCCGGTTTTCTGCCAGTTGCCCTGCTCCCATTGAATTGCAGATGGATAGGGATTCCCAAGGAGATTAAAACCCCGGTTGTTCACCTGAAGGCCTGAAGTATACGACAGGTCATTGCGGTTTACATCTGAAGAAGTGAAAACTCCCTGGAATGTAAAGGTCCTGGTACTTGTTCCCGAAATACGGCTGCCCACAGCTGTTCCAAGAATATCGGAAGCTTGAAGAGCCACCCAGGAAGCCTGGCTTTCGACATATTTCTCAGCCGGATTGCTTCCAAAAGCTGAAGCGGTCGTACCGGTCACAGGTGAAGAAAGCTCATCCACGGTGTTAGCATGAAAATCGACATACCTGAAAAAACTGTTTGTCCCGGAACCTGAAATACTGCCCCTGACAATCAATGAACCTGTACCTGTGGCATCTGACTGGAGATTGAAAGCACCGCTATTGGTAAAGTTTTTGTTTACCGAAAGTGAGAATTCAGGAGTAACATTGAGGGTACTCCCCGAATTAATTATAAGTGATTTACAAACTGCATTCGACTGAATACCGATTACACCTGTTTCAATGATGGCATTGGTACTGTCTCCTGGAATGCCATTAGTCCAATTGGCAATAGTATTCCAGGATCCTGTTCCGTTCCATCTTGATTCAGTCGATCCCTGCGAAGGTGTCACGACTCCGTTAAGAAAATGCACCCCAGAGATGATATTGAAACTGCCATCGATCAGCAAACTGCGGATTGTATCGAAAACAAGCTCAGTTGAGCCACCGAGATAATGGAATACTACATCAAAAAGTACAGTATTATCGGGAATATTCAGCTTATTACTGGTAGGTTCCAGCCAGTTTGTACTATACTCAACATTGTTTGCCCCAAAAAACCACTGTGAAGTAGGTGTCAGCGAACTGAAATTGATCGTAGTGTCATATACAAGACTAGTGTTTGCATAAGCAACATGCAACTCAATTCCGGACACAGCAGTCCCTCCGTTGGTCTCATCCAAACCTTTAACTGTTAAGGGCAGATGAATATCTGTTCCGGGAGCTTGCAAAAGTGCACTTCCAATTGTCACGGTAATTTGTGCATAACCGTAAACGAAAGCAAAAACTGAAATAATTGTTATAAGTACCTTTTTCATAGTGTTTTCCAGTGTTAATGAAACCTTGCCGGGGAATTCATCTTCCCGGCAAGGTTGAAATCAGTTAGGAATTAATTGCCTACAGGGATCCAACTATTGTTGACATCACCCCCGGCCAGAGATTTGATGTTCTGGGTAACATTCGATCCGTTAACCGTTATCGTCGGTGTTTCGAAAACATAGTTTGCAATTTTCCAGGTAGGAAGTGGAGTAACATTTGCAATTTTCTGACGCATCACGATGGGATCCTGAAGGTTCACAGTATTGCTGAGGTTAACATCAGCTGTTTTGTTCTGAAGCGGTGTAAAGGTGATGAGGTTTGAAATCTTTTTACGGGTATTGATAACATCCTGAAGATTCAGTCCGCCCCATGCTTTTGAACTACTTGCATCCAGTACATAAACACCGTCAACTGCGAAAATTGAGAAGTTACCGCTTACATTGGCTGTGGCAGTTTCAACCACTGCGCCAGCCTGGGTTTTCAAGGTAACTACGGTCCCGTTCATCGGGGTGTTTGCAGCATTGTCATAGGTTACAAGACCTGATATTGTTCTTGACCAGCGTGAAGCTCCCCAAACAGGAGATGTTGACTGCGGAATGAAATTCGGACCAGAAAGATTAAAAGGATCAACAAGCTGAATCTCGGAATTGTTAACGAAAGTATTATTATGACGGCTTGGATCGGTGTACCATGCCTGCTCATCAGCAGCTGACCAGGTCTGACCTGAAGGAACATCGAAATTAGTCACCATGCCCGACATGAAGGTGTTCTCAACCTGGAGAAGGTTAGCAACAGCATTCGCCTGGGTATTGTTGCCGTCAATATAAAGACCGGTTGGCCAGCCCATGAACAATGAGTTATGAACTTTAAGCTGGGTGTTGCGGCGAAGGTGCATTGCTCTTTTAAAATTCACATCAACAGTTGTAGTCAAAGTTACTTTAGGCCCGACAATTGTAAAATTGCTGAATGTACCCTGAGTGTTAGGCGTGTTTGCAGAACCCGTAGCATCGTTATCTGATTCAAAACCATTTGAACCTGAGATATCGGCAAAATTTTCACGCAGACCTACACAGAACTGGTAATGACCGGTAAAACCATTATCGGTATCGAATTCATCATCCTGGCCTCTGAAGGCGATAAGATGCTTCCCATTGTTGGTTCCTCCGAACCACTCATATGAATCATCGGCTGAATATGAAACCTGAATATAATCTTCCACAGTACCGTTACCAACTCCACCATGGGTAAGACCATTGATTTCGTTATTTGGCTGAAAGGCATACCCGGGAAATTCAATGCGTACATATTTCAGAGATCCTGAATTGTCGGCATCATTGGGAGTTAATCCACCGCCAAAGGGTGAACCAACACCTCCTTCAATAACTCCTGTTCCGCCGGGAAGGTTCACTGTTGCAAGTCCGCAAAGTATAACACCACCCCAGTCACCACGGTTACGGGTGCCAGCAGCTTCATTTGAAGTAAAAATGATTGGCTCTGTTGCAGTTCCGTTTGCAATGAGCTTTGCAGTTTGTTCAATAATAAGAGCACTTTTATTTGTTTTATCTCCGCGGATGATCGTACCGGGGTCAATAGTCAGTGTGGCACCATTTCTGACATACAACCAGCCGTTCAGTTTGTATACAGTTTTTGCAGGCATGAAGTTGGGGTTTGTCAGGTTAAAAGGATCAACAAGTCCAAGGTCTGTATTGTTGACAAGAGTGCTGTTATGACGGCTTGCTGCCATATACCAGTTTTGCTCATCGGTAGCTGACCAGGTCTGACCTGAAGGAACTGCAAAGTTTGAAGTCATACCGCTCATTATGCAGTTTTCAATCTGAAGCACATTATTTGTCGCATTCGCCTGGGTGTTGTTGCCATCGATATAAAGACCAACGGGCCATCCGGCAAATACTGAATTATAAACACAAAGTGTTGAATTTCTGCGGATATGCATCGCGCGTTTGAAATTTACGTTGATCGGTGTCGAGGGTGTAACAAGTGGGCCGAAAAAACTAACATTACAGAAGATCGGGTGAGTTAGCGGAAGGTTGCTGCTACCGGTTGCATCATTATCTGATTCAAAACCATTGGAGCCTGAAATGTCTGCAATGTTAGGATCACGTAAACCAACGAGGAACTGAAGCTTGCCGCCAAAACCGTTGTCGGTATCGAATTCATCATCGAGACCACGTAAAGCTATAAGGTGTTTGCAGTTTACTGTGCCACCAAACCATTCGAATGAATCATCACCACTATATGATACCTGGCAATAATCAACAGTTGTGCCTGAACCAACTCCACCGAAGGTTATTCCGTTGATTTCGTTGTCCGGTGCAAAGGGAACACCCGGGAACTCGCAGCGAACATAGGTAAGAATGCCAGAATTATCAGCATTGTTAGGAGATGATCCACCACCGTAGATCGAGCCAACACCGCCTTCAATAACTGCCGTACCTCCGGCCTGGTTGATTGTAGAATATCCGCAAAGGATAATACCACCCCAGTCGCCGCGATCACGAGAACCGGGAGCCTGGTTCGAAGTAAAGATGATAGGTTGTGAAGCTGTACCGGCAGCGATCAGTTTACCACCACGCTCGATTATAAGAGCTCCTTTGTTGGTTTTATCTCCGCGGATGACAGTACCCGGCTGAATCGTCAGAGTGACGCCTGCATCAACATAAACCCAGCCATTAAGCAGGTATACATTGCTGGACGTCCAGGTTGTACTCGATGTGATATGACCAGCTGGAACAGTAACGTTGGTAGCAGGATAAACGGTGTTCTGGGGATCCCAGTTTGCCCAGCCCTGTGTCCAGTCATATGTCCCGAATGCTCCAACAAAATTGACCGGCTCAAAAAACGGATCTGTAAGGTTTGAATTAGTAAATAATGCGTTACCAATTACAGGTGAATTACTTGATGACCAATGTGTATTCGTGGTAATTACATTGGTAGAAGTACCGGATGGCAATGTTGAGCCATCACCCACAGTAACCGTTGTTGCAGGATACGGAGTGGTTTGAGGGTTCCAGTTGGCCCATCCCTGGGTCCAGTCTGTTTTACCAAAGGCCCCTACATAGGTGACCTTCTCAAAAAACGGGTCAGTAATCTGAGCTAAACCCGTCACAGCTACCCCAATAAGCAGGGAAAGTGTAATTAATGATCTTTTCATAATTGTTTTTCTTAATGGTTTTTTTGTTAGACATTCACTGCACTGTATTTTATTTTAAAATTTACTTTTCTCTTCTATGACAGATCCGGACCCTGACTGCCGCCTCACTGTACAATCATCTTCCTGCTTCTGACTACACTACCATCGGCGGATGTGAAAGACATCTGATAATAATAGATCCCTGAAGGAAGATAGGCTGTATTAAAAGGAATACTGAACTTTCCGGCATCGGTGAATCCATTGTGAAGGACTGTAACCACCTGACCGATGAGGCTGTATACGACAATTTTCAGAAAACCTGAACGATTGACCTGGCAACTTATATTAGTGATTGATGAGCTTGGATTAGGATAATTCTGAAATAAGGCGACCTCTGATTTTTCCGCTTCAGAAACACCAACATGAAGATTGCATGTATCACATTCAGCAAAACATACAAGCTTTACTAAGGTATCTGAGTGTGGGATCAGCAGAGCTCTTGCGTCGTTAACAGCGCAGGTTGAAGGAACGATTTCATACCCTGAAACAGAGTTTCCGTTTACAAACCTGTATAAAACCGATGTACCTGCGAGAAGGCTGTCAGAATGATAATAAATGCTGTCACCGACCGTTTCCATCGGAGTCGATGCCGGGTCCCATCCCTGGAATGTACCTGCAATATGCACGCCATCAGGAGAGACAGTCTGCTTGTGCATATCAACCCTGAATGTAATCTGCGAATATTCCGCCACACCTCCGCAAACGATGCAGTCACCGAAACAATAAGCTGTAAGAACAGTGTCGTGTGCAGGAACTGTAAAATACCTGTTACCATTTACGGAACATGCTGACGGTACAGTCTCGGCCTGTTGGACAGTTGTTCCGTTAACATATTTGAATTCCATGTAAGTGCCTTCATCCAGTATCATGGAAATTTCGTAAACTGATCCGCCTGTTGTTGTCATTGCAGTTTGTGAATAATTCCAGCCATTGAATGTACCCGCAGCATGAACCCCCTCGGGAGACACATTCTGCAATTGCATATCCACCCTCAAGGTCACTGTATGACTTGTCGGACACGGTCCGCACATGCTGAAACAAACCGGGTTTAAAACCGTGTCATGATTAGGTACAACGATCTGCCTGTTGTACTGACCGCTTCCGTTCGGCACACCACAGTTGGCAGGCACAGTTTCAAGTCCGGCAGCGCTTGATCCGTTATCAAAAAGGTATTGAGCTAAGGATCCTTCCAGGATGTTTACTGTAGTCGTGTAAATGTGATTAGTTGTCAGGGTCATGGGATTCTGGGTGTAACTCCAGTTATTGAAGCTTCCGGTTAGAAAAACCCCGTATGGGGATACATTCTGCTTTGACATGTCAACTTTGAAAGTTACCTGCCTGTATACCGGAACAGGATTCACAGCCCCATTCACAGTTGTCGTCGGTATGAGGTTGTATGCTGCATCTGTAAATTCATTTACCTGGAAATTCAAGGGTGAACTTCCACCCTTATATGTGAATTTTATCTCATAGAGAGTGGTGTTATCAGGCACTGTGAGTGTTAACAAACTAGGCTCTAGCCAGTTAGCCGAAACAAGTCCGTTATGGCCTGAGAAATACCATTGACTTTGGGGCATACCTGTATAGAAATTCATCAGGGTATCATACCTGAGTACTGCTGTGTCATATGTAATCTGGATGTTTGCGCTGCTGATAGGAGACCCGCTGCTGCCAGCGCCTGAGAGTTTAACCGGGATATTAATAAATTGGCCGACCGTTCCCTGAACCGTGGGGAGTGACACGGTAATTGACTGTGAATGCAATCCAAGGTAGAAAGCCAGAAGTAATAGAGTGGTAAATGTACGTTTCATCGTATTCTTTTTTGACATTTTTAAATCGTATAGGTTATTCCAAGTAAAAACTGCCTTCCGGGAGTAAATGACTTCACAAGAATGGTTGCGTCAGGCAGATTATCTGATTTCATAGTCTGCTGAATCTTAAAAGGCTGATTAAGAATATCCTTTATCCCAAACTTTATTGTCAGAGCAGGCCCTATCCTTTTCATCAGCGCAAAATCCAGAACGTTGCGCGGCATTTCATATGAATTTGGGATATCTGGTGTACCTACACCGATTATCCTTTTACCGAAAACATTATAAAGAAGACTTATTGCGAGATCACCTTTGACAGTCTGATAGTAAACTCCTGCGTTTACGATATAAGGCGATTGACCATACATCGGCCGGTTATGATCAAGAACAAAAAGGTATTCAGGATTCGTCTCAACCGTTGACCAGATGTAGGCCGCATTCAGGACCACCGAAAAGTTCCTGAAGGTTCTTAAAAATCCTTTTTTATCTGCCCAGTTCTGGAATCCTTTCCGTATATCAATCTCAAAACCGAGATTGTTCGCTTTTATCGCATTCAGGAAATGCAGATCCCACTCACCTCCTGATGCAGGTACCCACGTTGCTTCGATCGGGTTGATAAACTTCTTGTAGAATGCTCCAACGGTGATCATCTCACCCTGGCTGGGATAAAATTCGTAGCGGAGATCAAAGTTGTTTATATAACAGGATTTGATCTGCGGATTGCCATAAACGGTCACATTTTCCCTGAAATTGTAAAAGGCGAAGGGTGCAACCTCCCTGAATTCAGGACGGTTGATGGTAAGTCCGTAGGCAAGCCTGATGAGATTTTTTTCGCTAATATTGAATGTGATATTGACAGAAGGAAAGAAATTCAAAGTATCCCGTTGAGTCTGCACAGCGAATTCCCTGTTTGCGTCCGGGCCAGAAAGAATGAAGTTGTTTTTTTCAACTCTTACTCCTCCGTAAATTGTAAGAAACCTGGCGACAGGAAGCCTCACAGCAAGGTAACCAGCCAATAATAAATTATCAATTTTATATTGGTAGCTGGGATCATAAACTTCTCGGTAAATAACGCCATTCTCAAAGTTGAAGTTACCTTCATAGTAGACGCTGTCAATAGGTTGATGAAGAATTTCCTGGTTTATATAACCGGTCTTTGCCCAGATCACTCCGAAAGGCCTGATATAAAAATCCCTGAGTTTCTTTTCTGCAAAAGCTCCTACCCTGAAATATGGTTTGAATTTACCCCAGTTAAACTGCTTCTGATAATTCACATTTCCGTTGTAATTATGCTCCCTTACGTTCGAAAAAAGTCGGGCATTAGCATCGGCATTTGCGGTCGAAGTGTATTCAAGCTGGTAAGGATAGTAGGATGTATCATTCTTCTTGGGTGCATAATAATTAATAAGCCGGTTGTCGGGTTCACTCTGGTTTGCATAAGAATAGGCAAGGGTCCAGAGAATGGAGTTGTTGTCATTAAAAACATGATTCCCTCCTATCGATCCGGAATAGATGGTACGGCTTGCATAACCTAGCATGGTTTTATACACTCTGTTGTCATCACGATAATGATCGATACCATTCCTTATTATTGTGCTTGTTATTCCTGTTTGATTGAACAGGTTGTTGAATTCAAGTACACTCTTACCTGCTGAAAGTGACCAGTTTGAGATTGCACCGATAACTATTGCCTCGTCATACTCATTATCAGTGTAAAGCTTCGAGTAGGTAACCCCTTCAGTTGTTGTGCCATAGGATTCAACTTTTGACCTCTGCACAACATCAGTATTGTGGGAAACCTTGTAGCTGAGCGCTGTAACGTTCCCTATTTTTGTATTACCCGCTTTGATGATCCTGCTGAAATCGATATTGAATTTATTATCCAATGCGGCCGTTTTTGTGTTACTCGATGAAATAGTACTGAAGGAGTGTGCTATTTCGAGCATCTTCTGTTTGCGGTAGGCCTGTTGTTCGGAAGGACCACTATTATAGTCCTGAAGGGTCAATACATCATTTGTGGAAGGGACATCAGAAGGCAATTTCCTTGTTCCATTATCAAAACCAAGCCAGTCGGTCGGGCTGCCCTTATATTTCTGAAACGGTTGCAGGGAGGTCTGGTCATTATAACCGACCTGATAGCCAAAACTCAAACTGTTCGATTCAGGGATATTTTTTGTAGTTATCTGGATGAATGCTCCTGCAAAATCAGCCGGGATCTCAGGTGCCGGGGTTTTATATATGACCATGTTGTTGATCATATTACTCGGTATGATGTCAAAGGAAAATGCTCTCTGGTCCGTCTCACTGCTTGGGGTAGATGCATTGTTCAGCCAGACGGTGTTATACCTTTCTATAAGTCCGCGAACAACTACAAACCGGCCCCCTATAATTGTAACACCAGGGAGCCTCCTGATAACTTCCGATGCGTCTTTGTCCTGGGATTTGGAAATCTGCTGGGAGGAAACACCAACAACGATCAGGTTACTCTGCTTGCTGGTATTGATAATCGAGATTTCAGTGTCTGTCTTTTTCCTTGCTGTTACTGAAACTTCAGAAAGCTGGGTTGTGAGCTCAAGTATGCTATGGTCAGCAACGGCGACTTTGTCTCTTGAAACTTTAACACCTACAATTGTATCAACCCTATACGAAACGAACGATACTATTATATTATATGATCCGGGTTTTAAATTTTTAATTACATAATGTCCATCGGCATCAGTCGAAGTTCCGATGGTTGTTCCCTGCAGGTACACACTGGCACCTACAACGGTCTCTTTCGTTTTAACATCTTTGATAGTCCCCTGGATGGTCCCTTGTCCAAAGGCAGTAAATAACAGAAATTCAACAGTTAAAATCAGTACAATTAATACAGTCCTCTTCATCGGAAAAATTTGAGTCAAAAGTAGTCCGACTCATTTCACCGAACATTAAACCTATATTAATTGAACGTTACCAAATTATTATATTTTCTTTATACCATGAACGAAGAACATCCTATTAACACATTGATTATATGATATTTAAAATCACAACACGACATTATCAGTACAAATATTTAATGATTGCTTAATATATATCTGAAAGACAGTTTGTTTGTATCGAATACAAATAGCATTAAACCGAAAAGCACCGTTTAATCAACAACAAACCCTGAAAAAGTGTGAAAAATTAACAGCCTATTCCGCTGCATCGATAAACTCATCGGCATCTTCGTAGGCCTCGGTCTTTCGGCCCATCAATGGAAGGATCTTGCCTGCGAGCATACCCAGGGAAAAAGCAAGTACCACGGTAATGACCATCCCCAGAAGCTGCTGCCTGATATCAAGCCCTTTGACGATGGGCAGAGCAGCAAAGCCCCCTATTAGTCCGGGAATACCATGAAGGTTTGTCACCCCGCAGGTATCGATGATTTTCATCAGCTTCTGCTGCCTGGCCTGGATTACGGCAAAACCGAAGGTTGAGATGGCTCCTGCAACAATACCGATGATTATGGCTTCGGAATGAGTGGCATCGGCACATGCCGAACCTATGGCTACTCCACCGGCAAGGGCAGCATTGGCAATATCTGCGATACTGATCTTCTTCCTGAGTGAAACCGAAACAATATAGGTGGTAATGGTAGATCCGCAAAGTGCAAGGATTACATTTACTACTGTCAGGGGCATCTGCTCGGGTGTGACAAGGGCAGCACAGAAACTCGGCCAGAAAACCCATAAAATCATACTTCCAAGCATGGAATAACGGTCGGAGACTGCATCGCTTTCGATCGTTTTCTCAAATTCCTGCTTCGTGGTCATGGTAAGGGCAACACCGAGTCCGAAGATTGCTCCAAAAGCATGGATCACAATGGATCCCCCGGTATCGACAACATTGCCGGCTCCCACAAGGCCAAATCCGCCTTCAAGCACTATCCATTCATTTAGCATATAGCACGGGACAAAAAGCAAACCCAGCAGGAGGTACTGCTGCATCTTCAGCCTTCCCAATACAGCACCGGCAGCAATTAAAAGACTGGCTGCGCAGAACTCGCTTAATATGAGCCTGCGGACATCATTGTCATTAATGCTTCCCCCTTTGCTGCTGATCAGCATATAAATGGGGAGCGAAATACTTACAAGCAAAAATGTGGCAGTAAGAGCCGAACGTCCGTATTTACGTACAAATACCATAAGGAATCCGAAGCCTACGAGAAGCATCGCCATGATATGGATGGCACGGTTGTAATGCTGGTCGTCGGTAATTGCCGGAGCAAGTCCTGAACTAATGGATTCTGCTGCATGAGACATGAGGGGCAAGCCCGAAAGCAGCAGTGCAGCCGCAAAAAATTTAAGAAATGCTTTGTTTTTCATAGTGGGTCATTTAGTGATATACGTAGTTTGGTCTAGGTGATTTTCGCAGATTATGGGCGCAAATTTATTGTTATTTTCCTAACAACCGCATACATATCGAAATTATCCGCTCACCGATTAGTTTCTGTCGTTTACCGAATTCACTTCGTTCACCGGCTCTTATTTGCCTACTTTTAACTTCTCAAACTGAACTCCTATGAAAACTAAACTTTTTTCTTTGTTTTTCTCTCTTACCTGCCTGATCATGTTAAATCCATTTTCGGGACAAGCCCAGATCTATGATCAGAGGCCTGATGATCCCCTTACAGGCAACTGGTATTCAAACCAATCTTCGCAAACCTCTTATAGTGGAAGTTATGTGAACCCCCTTATTGTTTCCCTGATGCAACAGGTTAAAGCCGACAGCCTCAGGACCATCATTCAGCATCTCCAGGATTATGGGACACGCTATCCGCTCAACCAGAACCGTAAGGATATTGCAATCTGGCTGAGACAGAAATTTATCTCCTATGGATATTCAGCAACCCAGGTGCAGCTCGACTCTTTCGAACTTAATATCCAGGGAACATCGTTCTGGCAATATGATGTCATTTGTACTGTAAACGGCAGCAGCGCCCCCGGTGAGGAATACCATATTGGCGGCCATTATGATTCATATTGCTCGGGAAATCCAATGATACTTGCTCCGGGAGCAGATGATAATGGTTCTGCAACCGCGGCGACACTCGAAGTTGCCAGAGTCATGAAACTGATGAATTACCATCCCGAAACAACGATCAGGTTCTGCTTATGGGCAGCTGAGGAAATAGGGCTGTACGGTTCAAGGTATTATGCAATGAAGTCAAGAGTGAACCACTATGATGTCAAATACTACCTCAACCTCGACATGGTCTCCAACGATCCTCAGAATCAGAATAAGGTCAAGATTTACCGGTACCTTGGTTTTGAATGGGCCGGTGACCTGGCTGCGGATGTCTTCAGCCGTTATACCAGCCTGAGCGTTTTCTTTCCCTCAAACTTGGCTGCATCGGGTTCCGACTCCTATGCCTACTGGATCAATGCGTTTCCAACGGCATATCTTGAAGAAATGGATTTCAGCCCCAACTGGCACCAGCCTTCCGATACTATCGGAAACTGCAACCTCCCATACCTAGCCGAAGTTACCAAAGGTTCACTCGCAGTGCTTGTTGAACAACAGTTCCTTCCATACCCATCCAGGTTTAATGCATGGTCTTCAAAGCAAAGCATTACCCTTACCTGGCCAAATAGCGACAATACTCTAATAGCAGGATATAACCTGTACCGCTCAGGCAATCCTGATTTTAGTGGAGCCGTAAAAGTTAACACCTCCCTGATTACCGACACTTTGTATGTTGATGCAGGCATCCCCGCCGGTGTGCAGGAATATTACCGTCTTACTATTGTAAATGACTCCGCACAGGAAAGCATGCCTTCACACATTGCCACAGGTGCAAGGTTTGCATTTACCGACACACTGCTTGTGGTCGCAGCCATGAAAGGCACCGATATAACCCCCGACAGCATCAGGCAATTTTATAACAACGTTCTTGATACTGTTCCCTTCCGCTGGTTCGACCTCAACAGCAATCACTCCCTCGGCCTCAGTACCATATCCCGTTATCAGAATATGTTATACCTGGTCAATACCCAGGATGTGAATCGTCCTGAAAATACACTGCTTGAGAACCTTGCAATATTTTTTCAGAACGGAGGGAATATGATGTTCAGCGGTTTCCTGCCTTCCACATATTTTGAAAACAATACATCTTATCCTAAAAAATTCATCCCTGAGAGTTTTATCAGTACATTTTTCAAAGTCGATTCGGTAAACCGTAAGTTTAACAGCATTATGAATAAGGCGAATGCTTCCTTTGCAGGTTATGATACCTTATCTGTGGATCCATTGAAAACACTCGACCCAGCCTTCCCCGGAGAAATATTTAACATTGAAGTGTTCACTCCTTTGGCTGAGTCAAATATTATATACAGGTTCAATTCGAAATATCCTCCCACTACAAGCCAGGGCATGATGCAGAACAAACCTGTGGGTCTTGAATATATGGGCAGTGACTTCAGGACCATTCTTCTCAGTTTCCCCTTATATTATATGGATACCCTTGATGCAAAGCAGCTGATGAAGTTTGTTCTGAAAAGCAAATTCAGCCATCCGACAGGTATAGCTGATCCCTCAATGATTTCGCAGGGAAATGAACTTTACATTTACCCTAACCCGAGCTTCGACAAAACCACCTTTGCATTCAGGCTCACCGGGAAGAGCAATGTTAAGCTTTCTCTTTTCGGTATGGACGGCAAACTGATCAGTAACGTTATTGACAAAACACTGGATGCAGGAGATTATACACAGAACTATAGTACTTCTGCGCTGCCTTCTGGCATTTATCTGGCCGTTATTCAGACCGGGAAATCGGTCAGTTCAAAGAAGATGGTGGTGGTCAAATGACCACTCCCATCTTTACCGTATCTTCCTTTTGGCTGTCAACCTTATATCCCTGCTTGAGGCGCCTACAAGAAACTCATATTCACCAGGGTCAATCACCCACGATTTTTTAGCGGTATCGTAAATCGTGAAATCCTCGCGGTCGAGTAATAATTTTACCTGTTTTGTTTCACCGGGCTTCAGAAATACTTTTGTAAAGGCCTTGAGGGCTTTAACGGGCCTGTCGGCCTGGGCTTGGATATTGTGAAGATATGCTTGCACGATCTCTGCACCTTCTTTCCTGCCGGTATTTGTCACGTCCAGGCTGAGTAAAATTTTAAAAGGAACCTCCGGACTGGTCTGCAGCATTTTAACCTGCAGGTTTTTGTATGCAAAACTGGTGTATGAAAGCCCGAAACCAAAAGGGAACAAAGGCTCTACGCCATGTTTGTCAAAATGCCGGTAACCGATAAAGAGTCCCTCGGTATGGCTCACCCTCTTGTCCTTATCGGTATCATAATAAGTGTTATAACAGGCGTTATCCTCCCACTTTTTCTCAAAACTCACCGGGAGCTTTCCGCTGGGGTTGGTGATCCCGAAAAGTATTTCCCCCAGGGCCTTCCCTCCTTCCTGTCCGGGGTACCATGCCGCAAGATATGCCGGCACCTGGGAGATCCAGTCTTTGGATGAGACATTGCCTCCCGAGGTTAACACGACGATACAATGCTTATTTACCTTAGCTACATTCCTGATAAGGTCTGCCTGTTCAGCCGGAAGTTCAAAAGGCCTGTCAAATCCCTCTCCTTCAGTATTAGGGTTAAAACCAACACATACAATTGCCACATCACACTTAGAGGCCAGTTTTACTGCCTCGGATTCTCCCGCAGGCTTAACGATCCTCCATCCTAAGGCGACCTGGGCTTCACCGGTCTTTTCAAAATATTCAAGCCTTACCTGTACATCTCCTTTCCTGAGAGTCATCACCTTATCCCCGGCTTTGAATGAAGGATTGCCCCATTCATCGACCACTGGCATATCATCAAGAAAAAGCCTGAACCCGTTATTCCCGTTAACATAAAAATAATAATCCGCTTCGGCCGGTATGCTGATGCTTCCCGTCCACCTTATCGAGAAGCTGTCAACGGGAAGGGCCGGAACCGGTGATCCGTTCTGCCAGTTGAAGCTGATATGCTCATCGTTTCTCACCATTGCAGGCTCCCCTTTCATGAACATATTGGCAAAATACTCTCCTTTTAGTCCGCTCACTTTCTCCCCTTTTTCATTGACATGATAAAACAGGGAGCCCCCGAACATTTCATCGAGATCAGTATTTATTCCCTGGCTGTAATACACTTTAGTGCTGTCACTTGCACACTGAATTATCCCATCAAGAAAACTCACCGTCCGGTAGGGTGTGATTATAGAACTCCCACCCCCGCCTGGAACAGCGGGATGGGCATCAGGGCCTAAAACAGCCATGCTGTTTATCTTTTTCCTGTCAAGCGGAAGAATCGAATTTTCATTTTTCAGGAGGACGATGCCTTCGCGGGCCGCCTGGAGTGCGACAATTCTCGAATCTGGATTGTATAAAGGCAGGCTGGTATCAGCCTGGACCCTGTCGAAAAAACCAAAGCGGAACATGATCCTGAGCATCCTCCTGACCTTGTCATCGATGACCTCAGGTTTTATCCTTCCGTCTTTCAGGGCAGGCATCAGCGTGGAACGGTTCATGAAGTCACCTGCAGGCATTTCCAGGTCGAGTCCGGCTAATGCAGCTGCCACTCCATCATGTGTCGACCCCCAGTCACTCATCAGGATGCCATCAAATTTCCACTCCTTTTTAAGAATATCTGTAAGCAGATGTGCGTTCTGTGAAGTCCATTCTCCATTAACCAGGTTATACGAATTCATAACGGCACCTACATGCGCTTCCTTCACTGCAGCGCAGAAAGCCGGAAGATAGATCTCCCGGAGCGTCCGTTCATCCATATCAGAACTCACGTTGTACCTGTCGTACTCCTGATTGTTCCCGGCGAAATGCTTCACGGTTGCCACAACCCCCTGGCTTTGCACGCCATTAATATATGCAACCGCCATTCTTCCTGCCATAAAAGGATCTTCTCCATAATATTCGAAATTCCTTCCGCACATCGGAGCCCTGTAAATATTGACACCGGGAGCAAGTATAATATGTACTCCCTTAGACCTGGCTTCTTTACCCACGCACTCCCCAAATTTCTGAACGAGTGCCGTATTCCATGTAGATGCAAAACATATCCCGGCCGGAAAAGCCGTTGCCTTGCCGTAATTTCTCACCCCAAGTGGACCGTCGGCCATTTTGATTGCGGGAATCCCCAGCCTGTTGTTTGGCCGTATATAAAAGCCTTCATAACCACCAAGCATGTCGATTTTCTCTTCAATGGTCATTTTTTTTATCAGCTCATCCACCCTTTCCTCTACCGGCCTTGTCTTATCCTTACTGAATGGGAAGTTCTGAGAGAATAACCTGGTGCAGGGCACTAACAGTATCAATGCAAAAAATAGATGTTTCATGACACAATGTCTTGTTAAGGGAATAAAGGTAGGAATATTATACATCGGGATTGGGGGTTAGGGGTTGGGGGTTAGGGATCAAACTATTTCGTATATTTGTGTTAACCGGCAAAAATCCTGAAACATGAAAAAAATCAGATATTGCATTGGCATTATTTTCATGGCGGGCATGTCTGCATTTTTTGCCTGTTCGAAAAATTCGGGCACAACTCCTGACCCGGGCCCTTCACCCGCGCCTTCTGTATTCCAGGGAATCAGGATTTACATTGTTTCTGCCGGTGACATTCACGAATACTCCCGGAACCTGGCAGGCCTGGCCACACTTGTGAAGAACATGAGGGATACAGCTTCGAACGTGTATTTTGTGTTGGCAGGTGACTTCTTAATGGTTCACCACAGCTATGATGTGTATCGTTGCAATGGAATCAAGGACCGCCAGGTCGTACCGGATCTTAAAGTTCCGGATGATTCAAACCGGAGATTTGACGGATTGGCGGAAGCCCGCCTGGTCGAATACCTGAATTTCGATGCCATTGTTCCCGGGAACCATGACTGGACATACGGGAAAGGACTGTTGCAAAGGGGCGGACTGAAAGCAAAGCTGATTGCATGCAATGTTGCTGAACCCTCAGGAATGACCCGGGATTATCTCACTTTTACTTCAGTCAGAGGTAAATACAGCCTGAATATTATAGGTATAACCGACACGAACAACATTCATTCATTAGCCGGGGAAGTAGTGAGGGTGTATCCCCTGACAACCTCAACCAGCCTTGCTAAAATCAAAGCGGCCCTGGCATCTGCTGACATCAATATTCTTTTAACCCATTTACTTAAGGCTGAAGATGCCAGTGCATTTTCGGAATTCAGAAACGCAAGGGGCGAAGCCCTGTTTGATGCACTTTGCGGAGGCCATACTCATGAATCCTTTGCAAACATTACTGCAGGAGCTGCCTATGTCAAAGCAGGACTTTACGGCACCTATGCCGGGCTTACATGTTTATGGTGGGATACAGTGAAACTTGCCGTTGTAAAAAAGTCAGCCAGGCTGGTGTGCCTGGAAGATATTTCCCGGGACCCCGGCACAAAAGCGCTGATTGATAGCCTGCACAGGGTGTATCCTCATTATTGAAAAGGTGACAGGGTAACAGGGTGACAGGGTAACAGGGTAACAGGGTAACAAGGTGACAAGGTGACAAGGTGATAGTTTCCAGGTTTTTTTCATATATTTGTACCTTAAATCAGTGGCATTGATGGTTTCTGAAACCGGATTCACGCTTCCTTCTTCATTTCTGCTGACCCTGGGCAAACATAAAGACCGTCCTGCCTTAGCCCTGATCGGAGGAGAACAGCTTACATATGGGGATTTGCACATCCGCATACAGGCAATAACAGCTCTTCTTGAAAAACTCGGTATACAGCAAGGCGATAAAGTAGCTATACTCAGTGCCAGTCTGCCTAACTGGGCAGCCAGCTATTATGCAATTACCTTCATGGGTGCTGTTGCAGTACCTTTACTGCCCGATTTCCATCCCGACGAGGTTAGAAATATCCTTGAACATTCTGAATCAAAGGCCATTTTCGTTTCCGAAGGCCAGCAATCGAAGTTGAATGCCATACATTCAGATACTGCTTCGGTAAGGATCACAATTGAGGATTTCTCAGTAAAAAGTCCGGAAGCCGGATATCCCGTATTCGACCCATCCGCAGTCCCCTCAAAAAAATATATAATTCATGAGGATGACCTTGCCTCGATCATTTATACATCAGGAACCACAGGCAAGTCAAAAGGGGTTATGCTCACCCACCTGAATGTTTGCTTTACAGCCGATAAAAGCGGGATGGTGCAGGAAATCAAGGAAACCGACAGGTTCCTGTCTGTTCTGCCGCTTTCCCATACCTACGAAAACACTATTGGCATGGTGCTTCCGATGCTGAGGGGGGCCGGGGTCTGGTACCTGGGTAAAATGCCAACCCCTTCTATTCTGTTACCCGCATTGCTGCAGGTGAAGCCCACAATCATGCTTACAGTGCCCATTATCATTGAAAAAATATTCAGAAATAAAATACAGCCGGCCTTTACAAAAAACGCTTTCCTTCATACTGCGATTCATATTCCTTTTCTGAGGAAGATTCTCAACAAAGCCGCCGGGAAAAAGCTCATGCAGACATTCGGAGGAGAACTGCATTTCTTTGGCATAGGTGGCGCCAAGCTTAACAAGACCGTTGAGAAATTCCTGATTGAAGCAAAATTCCCTTATGCTATCGGGTACGGACTTACCGAAACATCTCCTCTCCTGGCCGGGTTTAATCCGCAGAATGCCAGGTTGCAGTCGACCGGACCATCCATAGAAAATATTGAACTTATCATTCAGCATCCCGACAAAAAAACGGGTGAAGGAGAGATCTGGGCAAGAGGGCCCAACATCATGAAAGGGTATTACAAGGAACCCGGCCTGACAGCCGAGGTTATTACTCCCGACGGATGGTTCAGGACAGGTGATCTTGGTGTTTTCGACAAGGACGGCTACCTCTATATCAAGGGCAGGTTGAAAAACACCATCATCGGCCAGGGGGGAGAGAATATCCATCCCGAAGACATTGAATCGATTATAAATAATTTTTCACATGTGGTTGATTCACTGGTCGTTCTGCAACAAGAAAGGCTGGTTGCGCTGGTCCACTTCAACAGGGAAGAAATTGAAGAACGTTATGCCCAGCTCAAATACGATATTTCAAATTACGTTGAGCATAAGACCGCTGAACTTCAGGCTGAACTGCTTCAATATGTAAACTCCCGCGTAAATAAATTCTCCCAGGTACAAAGAATTGTTGTTCAGGAGTATCCTTTCGAAAAAACGGCCACACAGAAAATCAAACGGTATCTTTATGTTTGACACACTGCCCGGGGATTATTCCTGCACGGTATGAAAACCATCATTGCAGCTTTATTTCTTCTCACACTGGCACTTCAGGGTTATTCGCAATACCCCAACATTACAATCAGCTCCGGCAATGACCCGGAGGAACCATCTATACTAATCAACCCCAGATCTCCCAACATCCTTGTCGCAGGAGCCAATATCAGGGCTTACTACTATTCAATCGATTCAGGTTATACATGGCATGAGGGCACTTTGAACTCAAGTTACGGAGTTTGGGGTGACCCCTGCATTCTGATCGACACTGCCGGAGCATTTTACTACATTCACCTTTCGGTTCCACCTAACGGTTACTGGCTCGACAGGATGGTTTGCCAGAAATCGACCGATAACGGTCAAACCTGGGACAATGGTTCATTCATGGGCCTCAATCCGCCAAAGGAACAGGATAAGGAATGGGCTGTCATTGACCCTGCAAACAATTACATCTACACATGCTGGACACAGTTTGACCATTATAACAGTGCCTCGCCAGCCGATAGTTCTGTAATCCTGTTTTCAAGGTCTGCGGATGGAGGAGCTACCTGGAGCCAGACTAAGAGGATCAACAAGGTTGCAGGAGACTGCCTCGACAAAAGCAATACAGTAGAAGGTGCAGTCCCCGCAGTGGGCCCGGGCGGAGAGGTCTATGTCTCCTGGGCAGGGCCGGCGGGTTTGGTTTTTACAAAATCGACTGACCATGGCTTAACCTGGCCATCAGAAAACATCCTGGTCAACAGTATGCCGGGAGGGTGGGACTTTGCGGTACCCGGTATTTACCGTGCCAACGGGATGCCTGTCACATGCTGCGACCTGAGCAACGGCCCGAACAGGGGAACCATCTATATCAACTGGTCAGACCAGAGGAACGGCCTGACCGATACTGATGTTTTTTTCACAAAATCCACCGACAACGGACAAACCTGGAGCAACCCGAAGAGAGTGAATGATGACCCTCCGGGGAAACAGCAGTTTTTCAGCTGGATGACTGTTGACCAGGCTACCGGGAGCATTTATATAGTTTTTTACGACCGCAGGAATTATCAGGATACACGCACCGATGTGTACCTTGCCAGCTCACACGACGGGGGCGAAACGTTCAGGAATTTCAGGATCAGCGAATCTCCCTTTGTACCAAACGCCACCGTGTTTTTCGGGGACTACACTGCAATATCAGCCTGGAACAATATGGTGCGCCCTGCATGGGCAAGGCTCGATAATTTTAACCTGAGCGTTATTACAGCGATCATAGATTCGGCAAACGTCGTTCATACTCCTGAACTGGAACCTTCCCTTCCTGTGGCCCTTGACCAGAACTACCCCAACCCGGCAGGCAGCTTCACTTATATGTCATTCAAACTTCACCGGCCATCGGTGGTTTCGCTGAACATATATGACCTGTATGGGAATCGCGTGGTAACACTGATTGACAACAAACATCTTCAGGCCGGGAAATACGTTGAAGGCCTGGACCTGGCAGGGAAGAGACTAAATGCGGGTGTTTACTACTACAGGCTCAGTACCGAAGAAAAAACCCTTTCGAAAAGGATGATAATCAGGTAAGCTTCTATTGAACAGGACCCGATGATCCTCAAGGCTGAAGTTCGGCTGTGTTAACAACTTTCGCATAGAACCGCTCCAGTGACGCAAGTGTGCAGGCCTGAACATCTTCGGCGCTTACCGTGCGGTCGCCCCACTTCAGAGCCCTGGTGGCACAGGCATCCTGGACCACTATACAGCTGAATCCATAATCATATGCAGCCCTGGTTGCAGCCTCAAGGCACATATGCGTCTGCATCCCGCAAAGAACCAGGCGTCTGATTTTTAAAGCCCTCAGGTAAGTTAGCAGATCGGTGCCATTGAAGGAATTGGCCTCTTTTTTTGTGATCAGCTTCTCGCCCTGAACCGGTGCTACGTTTGAGCGGATCGGGCTGCCGCCTTCATGCTGAACGTGGATGACAGGAAGTTTAAGAGATCTGAACAGTTCCAGTACCCGGGCTGCGTTTTCACTTGCAGCTTCAGGATTTACAAGTGGCAATTGTCCGCCGGGAAAATAAAAATCCTGTATATCGACAAGCAGCAATGCCGTGGGCAGGCTGTCATTGGTTACAGAAAGTTTCTGTGAAAATCCTGAAAAAGGGACGGTGCTGACCAGCAACACTAAGGCAATAAGTGTAAAGGCCTTAAGAAAATGGTTTTTCATAATGCATATTTAATCCGGCTCCAAAGTTAAACTTCTGAAAAGGAAGAAACTCATTTCAGGTTCATTTTTTCTACTTTTGCCCGGGATTTCAATTAAACTCCTTCAAGACTCTCAATGGCACGACCGATCTTCCTGATTTTTCTCCTGATAATTATATCCGCAACAATCTCATCCGCCCAGTCCAGACCGAACGGAACCATATTTGGGAAGGTCATTGACTCTGAGACAAATTCACCTGTTGAATATGCCAATATTGCCCTGGTCGATACACTGAACGGCAGGATTGTGAGCGGGGCTGTAACCGACAGCAGCGGTGCGTTTAAACTGACCGGCATTCCTAACGGAATTTATTTTCTTGATTACAGTTTTATCGGCTACCTAAAACAGCGGTCAAAACCCATCGGCATTGACCGGAAGAACAACAGGGTTGAACTCGGAGTCCTCGCTCTGAAGCCATCCGCACAAAATATGAAAGAAGTTACCGTCACTGCCGAAAAGAACATGATTATTAGTAAAATTGACAGGAAAATATTCAATGTTCAGCAGGATATCATGGCCCAGACCGGAACTGTTACTGATGTTCTTCAGAATATTCCGGCAGTGACTGTCGATATGGACGGAAATGTAAGCCTGAGGGGGTCGGGAAATGTGACCATTCTTATAAACGGCCGGCCTTCGTCCATGACGGGTTCAGCAAGCCTTGAACAGATGCCTGCTTCACTTATCGAGAGGATTGAAGTGATTACCAATCCTTCGGCCAAATACCGCCCCGATGGTACAGCCGGCATCATCAACATTGTTCTGAAAAAGAACCGCAAGGCGGGTTTTAACACGGTCATAGGTGGCAATGTCGGGAACCACGACAGGTATACAGGGAATTTGCAGCTGAATCTGAATACAGGCAAGGTTAACCTTTTCGGGAGTTATGGTTTCAGGAAAGATTACCGCTGGAGGGCCAGTGACCTGTATTCCCAAAGCATTGACACTTCAAATGGTCAGAGCAACTATTATTACCAGTATTCCGAAGGATACGCCAAACCTGTATCGAACCTGGGCACACTGGGATTCGACTGGAGCATCAGCGACAAAGATGTTGCCGGGGTCACAACCACAATCAATTACAGGGACTTAACCAGGTTTTCAACATCTTATAATCAGTATAGAAATGATTCAATGGTTCCTACTGAGAATTTTATTCGTTACCAGGAAGGTCCCGATTATGAAACAAGCTTCGGCGCCAACGCGTTTTATGAACATACATTTAACGAGGCAAGCGAGCATAAACTGAGGGTTGATTTTGTTTTTCAATATGACGACGAACATGAAAATTATTCCTACACCTCTGTATATTCCCAGCCGCTTTACCCTAACCAGCTTTCCTACAACTACAACCACATCATCCAGCAGAAGTATAACCTGGCCGTTACGTATACCTGTCCTTTATGGAAAAATGCATCGCTGGAGACCGGATATGATGGGAATATGGAGATCTCGAACCAGGACTTTCTTGTTCAGAATTATGATACTGAAAAACGAACCTGGATCACCGATACCACACTGACCAATCATTTCATCGGGAACCAGACTGTTCATGCGGTATTCGGGACGTTGTCCTATACTATTAAGAAATTCTCCTTCATGGCTGGTGTAAGGCCCGAACTTGCGATACTCAAACTGGATTATATCACCTGGAAGTCGGTTGTAAACCAGACTTATTTTGCAGTCTACCCTACCCTGCATCTGTCTCTTGCCTCCGGCAAGAATGAATGGCAGCTGAATTACAGCCGAAGGGTTAACAGGCCGAGTCCCGAAGACATGAATCCGGTTCCTGAATACCGCGATCCCAGGAACTTTTTCGTTGGAAACCCTGATCTGAAACCCGAGGATATACATTCGTTCGAGCTGGGATATGCTGTAAAATCAAAAGGTGTTAACCTGATCCCCACCATTTTTTACCGTTACCGCCTGAATGGTTTCACAACGGTGACCTATAACCTGAACGACTCGGTGCTGGTAACCATGATGGCGAACCTGTCACATGATCAGAGCGCAGGTATTGACTTCAGCGGGAATGCCCAGTTTGCAAAGATATTCAACGTAAATTTCAGCGCCTCAGGGTACTATAATGAGATTGACGCCTCCAATATCGGGTTCAGCAAAAACAAGGCAGCCTGGTCATGGAATGCGAAGGTCAATGCATCGGTGAGCATCTCAAAATCGACAATTTTGCAGGTGAACGGTCAGTACAGGTCATCGGTTCTTACACCACAGGGAATGAGATACCCGAACTGGGTCGTCAACCTGGGATTCCGCCAGGATTTCTTTAAAAAGAAACTGTCGTTTCTATTTACTGTTTCCGATCTGTTCAATTCAAACTACAATAAAAGCAATGTCAACACTTCTGTTCTCGTACAGGAATCATACAGAAGACGCGATGCCCCGGTGTTTTACGCAGGCGTTGTATTCAATTTCAGTACCATTGAAAAGAGTAAGAAAGAAAAGGAAGTCAAATTCGAGTTTGACAATTCCTCTGATCGTTAGGATGGTTCTGTTGATTCTGAATTCTTGACAAGAAAACGCCCCGGAATTATTCATCCCGGGGCGTTTTCTTGATTTGAGAACTGTCATCCGCTATCGCAGTATTACAATTTTCCTGGTAACAAGATACGTTTCGGATCTGATGACGATGTTGTACGTTCCTGCCGGGGCTGAGGAAAGGTCGACCTGGTATTCATCCTGTCCTTTCAGCTGCTTCTTCAGAATCGACTTGCCGCTCATATCTTCAACTTCAATTGTAAGCACGCTTTTACTACCGTCGGCCGGGGCGATATTGAAGATCCCTTTGTTGGGATTGGGATAGATCTTAACCTTGCCTGCATCGGCTTCACTGATGCCTGCGGTGGACTTTGCCTGGGAGAGATTCACAATCACAGGGATCAGGCCCGCCGCGGTAACTGTTATATGCGAGGTCCTGGCAATTCTCCCGGCATTTGCAGTGTAATTGGCTACAATGGTGCCTTCCCCTGTTCCCGAAGCAGTCACAGTACACCAAACGCTGTCGCTCTGTGCAGTCCAGCTTGTATTGGATGTAACCTGGTAGTTAATGCTCCCTGCAAGCGAAGATACATTCTGGGTCGAAGGTGTGACAAGCAGGCTCGGTCCCTGCCCTGCCTGGGTAACAGTAACAACAACAGGGCCCACACCAATGCCAAGTACCGAAATATGTGCTATCCTCTGGGTAACTGTAGTATTGGCCTGAACAGTAGCTGTTATAGAGCCGTTCCCGATGCCTGAGGGTGTAACAGCACACCATGCTGCATCGGAAGTGGCAGTCCAGGAAGTATTGCAAAGTACGGTAAAGTTTGTAATCACTGCATCAGAGATAACATTCTGGTTGTCGGGTGTAACGATAAGCTGGGGGGTAATCCCAGCCTGAGTCACTGTAACTGCCACCGGGGTAACTCCGATACCGCTCACGGTGAGGGTTGCAACCCTTGACTGTGTGCCGGTATTTTCGGTAAAGACGGCATGAATGGTATCATTACCTGTCCCGCCGGATGTGGGGACGCACCAGGTAGCACTGCTTGAAACAAGCCAGGGAATGTTGCTGGTAACCTCAAAGATTGTTTCGCCAGGGATTTCGCCAACGCTCTGGTTTGGCGGGTAAACTGAAAGATTAGGTTGAATTGTAGAGAAGGATTTCACTGCTCCGTATTTTGCACCGGCAGGATTTGTGCCTGCAACGCGGTAATAATATGTAGTAGCTGGATTTAATCCGCTGATAATACTTGCAATCGGTATTACGGATGTTCCCGATCCCAAAGAATCCACAGGAGTCGAATTTGGAAGGTTTATCATCGATGTACCCCAGTAAAAATATCCGGTTGAAGGAGCTCCGTTAGGATTGACAGTACCGTTCAAAGTCGCAGTGACCCCTGTCTGGTTTGTTGCGTCAAGAGTCACAACTGACGGAGGAAGTGCGTATTTGAACGAAGCGATCCTGGTTTTACGGCTGCCACCCGCACCGATATATTCTGAAGTGAACCAAAAGGTATTATCATCAGTCGGATCAACGGAAAGAAGGGAATAATCACCCCAGCGGTTGTAACCTGTCTGGGAATTTTGTCCGTTTATTATCGTGTCCTCTGCAATATCAAGAGTGCCGTTGCCGGCTGCGTAAGCGACTGCCGATTGTCCGCAGTACCTGATTGACGGGTATATATTGGCACTTGACACAGAGTATCCAAGGCCAATGGTGCTTGCCCCGTTCAGCATGATACTACCCATCCACCTGCTGTCAGCATCAGGGGCATAGGTGCTTTGCTGCCTTACGGACCAGGAACCCGCTGTTTTTCGGAGTTCATACCAACGTATTCCTGCATGATTGTTACTTGGTGGTGTTCCAAGGTTGACTGTATGACAGCATACTATCGTTTGGTATGCTCCGAAATTCCTGTATTGGGGAACATTCATGATCACCTGAGGAATGGCATCTACTTTCTGGGAAACGCCTTTCTGGCTTACATTATCCCAGTTATTTCCGAAGTTGCTGCTGAAGGGTTCCACATCGATTTGCTGAACCCTGTTGAAGGTCGAGTTGGTTGTGACATTCCAGTCAACCGCCAGTTCATATATCCATAACTGGTCTGTTCCCCCTCCGAATGCATCATCATTGAAAGCAATGTATAATCCCGGTGAACCGGCTGGCGCAAAAGCCCCGTCATTGTCTATCGGAGGCACGCACATGAACCCATCAACCGAAGACGGCCTCCAGGTATTATGAAAGCCAACCGACTTGGCTGTTGCTCCCACCAGGATGGAATCACGCTGAAAAACATAAATATCTGTACTACCCCCGTTATTGTCACCCATATAATACCCGTCGCGCCATACGCTGAATTTGGGATAATCGGGCATCGAAGCAACCGGGAAGGAATACTGGTGCCAGGTCCCGGTGGGGTCATTAGTGGTTGAAACGGCAAGTAAAATGTAATTTGTTCCGGAACCCGGTATTGAAAATTCTGTTGCAAACCAGCGATCGGCCTGCTCATCGTAAAGTATGATCGGGTCGCCGTCGTTCCTGGTAGCACCGGGTACATTGCCGAAGAGCAGGTTCATATTGGTTGGGCCTGCAACAAGAGCTCCTGCTTTATTGTAGATGGCATAAACCGAGTTGATGGTTTGCATAAAATGGTTCGGGCCAACTGTGCCGTTGCAGTCGGGAGGATAATAAGGAGAAGATTGTCCGTCGAAATTTACCAGAGGGGCTGAAGGGTTATGAACATTCCCCATGAATTTCTGCCAGGCTGCATCTTCACCTCTTGGCAGAGCTGTTGCCGCATAAGGATAACTGCGAAATTCCAGCCCTTCATTAAGCTCCTTTTTGGCTTTCTTCGCCATCTCTTTCCAGTCGGCAGCACTCATTACAGGAAGGTCACGCAAGGGTTTGCTTAATCCCCAGTATTTTCCAACTGATATTTCACTTGGGCCTGCGGGTCGGCTCTGGGCCCCGGCCATAACAACCGGCATTACAAATGCCAGTAATAATAGTAAGTTCTTAATTTTCATCGGGCTTGATTTGATAAGGCAAAATTACAAAAATAAAGGCTCAGACGAAGATTTTCTTGCAGTTCTTGACAATTTGATTTCTTTGGTTATTTTTGCTGCTTATAATAATTCTAACTTATGAAAAAACTGATTTTTACCCTAATTTTAGCCCTGGTTGCAGGGTTCTCATATACTCAGGATATTAAAACGGTTGCTTCAGGCCTTGACAAATCCAAAACTGAGACAGTGGCCGATACAACCCCCAAACACTGGAAATTAGGTGGATTCGGATCCCTTACTATAAACCAGGCAGCCTATTCCAACTGGGCTTCCGGCGGAACAAATTCTCTCGGGGCTACCGGGATGCTAAACCTCAAACTCAGATACTCCAAAAACAAGCATGCATGGTCCAACCTTCTCGACGCAGCCTATGGGTTCCAGTTCCTCGGAAAAACCGAAGCTGCCAAATTCAACAAAACCGACGATAAACTGGAGTTCACGACAGCTTACAGCTACGAAATCGCCCCGAATAAAAAATGGTACCTTACCGTACTAGTGAACTTCCGCACTCAGTTTACCGCGGGATACAACTCACCCAACGACAGTGTGCCGATCTCCGATTTCATGTCCCCGGGCTACCTTGTCGCCGGTCTCGGCATCACTTACCGTCCTGCGAATTTTTTCACACTCTATGTTTCCCCCGGTTCCGGCCGTTTTACATTTGTGATGAACGATACTCTCTCAAAACAGGGAGCTTTTGGTGTTGACAAGGGCAAGCATCTGAGGTCAGAACTGGGCCCGTATGTGAGAGCAGACCTTAACAAGGATCTTGCAAAAAACATCAACATCACCTCTTCCCTTGAACTGTTTTCCGATTATTTTCATGATTTCGGTTGCATTGATGTAAACTGGAATGTACTCCTGACACTTAAAGTTAACAAATGGCTGGCTGCTATCGTAAACTGCCAGCTGATCTACGATAACGATATCCTGATACAGACAAACCCTCCTGAACCTGCATACGGTCCACGAACCCAGTTCAAAGAAATCATAGGCGTTGGTTTGTCATATAAATTCCATTGATGATTACA
>SESG01010112.1_pt1 | contig 38941 bp, 34 predicted proteins | sample 3171421 | NCBI WGS metagenome assembly SESG01 (sample SAMN10866946, study PRJNA518727) | freshwater metagenome | biome: subpolar coniferous forest; feature: holomictic lake; material: water; isolation source: holomictic Lake 227, 6 m and 8 m depth | place: Canada: near Kenora, Ontario | collected...
ACCAGGAGAGGAGCGCGCTCCTCCGGTGGGGCTGTGCGGCGAATCCGGCACGGCCGGCGTCCAGGGTCAGGTGCGCGACGACGAGGACCAGCGCACCGGCGGCGATGGCGAGGCGCACGCTCGCCGAGGCGGAGGCCTCGGTGACGGCGCTCGCCACCGACCTCGAGGTGCGGTTCGAGATGGCCCACACGATCGCCCCGGCCAGGCCGAGCGGGATGACCCCCACGATCGCCGTCCGAACCATCCGGGCGAAATAGCGCCCGGCCCCGGTGAGGAGCAGCCGGAACGGGAGCGGGCGGCCCGAGCCGGCCTCGGCGAGCACCGCCCCGGCGAGCGCCGGCGCCAGCAGGAACGCGACGCCGAGCGCGCTCAGGATCCAGCCGGGCATCCCGCGCGCCTGCGGGCTCTCCCCCAGGGCGCGGGCGAGGTCGGGGAGCCACGAGCCCTCGAGACCCCGGGCGAGGAGCTCGGCCCGCGGCGCGTGGGCGAGCATCCCGTCCAGGAACCGCCAGACCGGTACGGTGGCGAGCGCGGCCGGGATCGCCGTGAAGAGCGCGCAGAGGAGGAGGAGACGCCAGCGCGTGGCGCGGCGCAGCCCCTGCCCCAGGATCTCGCGGGTCTTCACATGGCCTCCAGGAACGCCAGGAGGAACTGGAACCACCCGCCGAGGGAGAGTGCCATCCGCGCCGGGATGGCGTGCTTCGCCTCGCGCGTCCGGCCGTCGTCGAGCTTGTCGAGGTCGAGGAACACCTTGCGATCCCCGTCGAGCTGCGCCGAGCGGACCTTCACCGGACGGATGAACTCCCACCGCCCCCAGGACTCGGAAGCGGACCAGTCGATCCGCTCGACGCTTCCGTCCTCGAAGGTGACCACCACGACCTGCGGGACCCCCACGCCGTAGCGGCGCGCCGCGACCGTGCTCCTCCACGGAAACGGCCCGGGCTTCGCCGGATCGGCCGCGCCGTGCTCCTTCTTCCAGGAGGCGCGCGCGCCCTCCACGTCCTTGTTCCGCGCCTCCTCGGTGAGCTCCGCCCGCTTGCCGTCCACCGCCACGGCGCCGACGTCGGGCAGGATCTCCTCGGCACGAACCGTCAGGATCCGGTCGTCCACCGGGCCGTTCGCGAAGACCTGCCGGTCGAACCAGCCCTCGATGAAGGCGCGGTCCGCGCCGGCCTCCACGAAGGCCTCCCGCAGGTCGGCCGTGGACGGGTGCCGGAACTTCCAGCGCTCGAAGTAGAGCTTCATCGCCTTCCCGAAGCGCTCCGTGCCGAGGACCTGCTCGAGGTCGTGGAAGGCGAGCGCCGTGCGGGAGTAGACGAGGGTGTAGCTCTGGCCCGACCAGCGCTTCCACGAGTTGCCGGCGATCGGGTCGGCCTGGAATCGGCCCGTCCCGCTGAAGCGCTCCAGGTCCCAGGTGGAGATGGCGGGCAGCGAGAAGCCCATCCAGCGGGCGAGAGCCGGCAGGCGCACCTCGAAGCTCTCCCCGGCGAGCATCCGCGCGTCCCACAGCTCGTTCATCCCCTCGTCGAGGAAGGGCTCCTCGAACTCGTTGGAGGCGAGGAGCCCCATGAAGTAGCCGTGGCCGAACTCGTGCACGGTGACGTACCGGGTCAGCCCACCCGCGTTCCAGGGGAACTCGTTCGACCCCATGGTGGTGAAGAAGGTCTCGTACTCCATCGCCCCGGCCTCGGACGCGTTGAAGGGGGGCACGAGCACCGTGACGCGGGGATACGGGTAGGGACCGAGCGTGCCGGAGAAGTAGGAGAGCGCGTCCTTCGTCCCCTCGAGCGCCTCCCTCGCCGATCGCTCGAGCTCGGGCGGATACCAGACCTCGATGCGGACGTCCGGGCTGCCCGGACCCTTCCACGAGCCGACGAGGGGCGGCGCGAAGCCGTTCCAGGCCGTGAAGGCCACGTCGTGGACGTCCTCGGCGCGGAACCGGAAGGAGACGCCGTCCGCCCCCTTCGCCGGGGCGCCCACCGGCACGCCGCTCGCCGCCACCCGGTAGCCCTCCGGGACCACCACGTCGAGATCGTAGGCTCCGAAGTCGGCGTAGAACTCGCTGTTCAGGTGGAACTCGTGGACGTTCCAGCGGGGGCGGGTGGCGCCGCGCTCGCCGGGAAGCTCGAGCACGCCGACCTTGGGGTACCACTGCCCCACCATGTGGAAGGTGTCGAACCAGCCGGTCCGAGCCACCACCCGGGGGAGCTGGTCGAAGAAGTCGATCCGGAGGGTGGTCGTGCCCCCCGGCGGCACCGGCTCCGGAAGGTCCACCCGCACCACGGTGTGGTCGCTCTCCGGGCCGCCGTCGGGGTGGACGAAGGTCCACGCCGCGGGTCGGCCGCCCTGCTCCACGCGGTGGAGCTCCATCCACCCCCACTCCCCCTCCTTCGTCTCCACCTCGGAGCGGAAGGCTCCGTGGCGGCGCTCCTCCCGCATGAAGGTGGAGCCCTCCGACTCGAAGGCGTTCAGGTAGAGGTGGAGGTAGATGCTTCCGATGGACACGGCGCTCCGGTTCCGCCAGGTGACCTTCTCGGTGCCGGCGATGGTGTGCTTCACCGGGTCGAGCACCGCGCGGATGTCGTAGTCGGCAACGCGGTCGGAGAGCGTGGGCTCGAGGCCGGTGCGCGGGCCGCCCCAGGCGTCGGGGGCGCTCTTCACCCGGACCGCACCGGCCTCGGCGCCGGCCACCTCGACCTCGGGAACGTTTGCGGCGAGCAGGATCGCGATTGCCAGGGCGGCCGTCTGCATGGTCGTCCAATACCGCGATGTCCCCTTTCCGGGCCAGTCCTCCGCGCGGAGGCCGGGCTCCGCGACCGGGCCGGGCCACCCTACCGGGCCGGCGGCCGGGAGCGTGAGCACGGGCTGCCGGAGCGCCCACTTCGTTAGGAAGTTCGCGGTGCAAGCGGCTATAAACTGCGCTCATCAACGACCCGCCGAGGCCCCCATGCGACGCCCCGCTCCCGCCGCCCTGCTCCCTACCCTTGCGCTCGCGCTCGCGGTGGCCGCCTGCTCGAAGGACAAGACGCCGGCGGCGATGCCGCCACCGGAGGTGCCGGTGGTGAAGGTCCAGGCCAAGGACACGCCGCTCGAGTTCGAGCTGGTCGCCCAGATCCGGGGGCTCGAGGACGTGGAGATCCGGGCGCGCGTCGAGGGCTACCTCGAGACCATCGACTACGCCGAGGGCGCGGCGGTGCAGAAGGGCAAGCTCCTCTTCACCATCGACGACCAGCAGTACCTGGCCGCCGTCGCCCAGGCCCAGGCCAGCCTCGCCAGCGCGGAGACCGCCTTCGCCAAGGCCGACCTCGACGTGAAGCGGTTCACGCCGCTCGCCGCCGAGCGGGCGGTGAGCCAGGCCGAGCTCGACAACGCCGTCTCCGCCCGCAAGTCGGGGGCCGCCGGCGTGGAGGCCGCCAAGGCCAACCTCGAGAGAGCCCGGCTCAACCTCTCCTACACCCGCATCCCCTCCCCCATCGCCGGGATCGCCGGGAAGGCGGAGCACAAGGTGGGCGACCTGGTGGGCAAGGGGGATCCGACGCTGCTCACCACGGTCTCGTCCATCGACCCCATCCGCGCCAGCGTCAACCTGCCCGAGGCCGACTACCTGCGCTTCTCCAGGGCGATGGCCACCGGCGGATCGCGCCCCGCCGAGCGCCCGCCGGTCCTGATCCTCTCCGACGGCAGCGTGCACCCGTACCCGGGGAAGCTCCTCTTCATCGACCGCGCCGTCGATCCCACCACCGGTACGCTGCGGGTGGACCTCGCCTTCCCCAATCCGCAGAAGACGCTGCGCCCGGGGCTCTACGGAAAGGTGCGGGCCGAGTCGGAGGTGGCGAAGAACGCGCTGCTCGTGCCCCAGCGGGCCGTGCAGGAGCTGCAGGGCACCTACACCGTGGTCGTCGTCGGCGCGGACGACAAGGTGGAGACCCACAAGGTGAAGGTGGGCGCCAAGGTGGGGAGCGACTGGATCATCGAGGAGGGGCTGAAGGACGGCGATCGGGTCGTGGCCGAAGGCATCCAGCGGCTGCGCGACGGCATGACGGTGGTGCCGAAGCTCGCCGCGAACGCGGCGTCCCCGGCGCCCGCCGGGGGGAAGTGAGCCATGGGCTCCTTCTTCATCCGTCGCCCGATCGTGGCGATGGTGATCTCCATCGTCACCATCATCATGGGGGCGGTGGCGCTGACCCGGCTGCCCATCGCGCAGTACCCGGACATCACCCCGCCGCTCATCCAGGTGCAGGCCACCTACACCGGCGCCAGCGCCGTGGACGTGGAGTCGTCGGTGGCCGCGCCCATCGAGCAGCAGGTGAACGGCGTCGAGAACATGATCTACATGAAGTCCACGAACGCGAACGACGGCACCTACAGCCTCCAGGTCTCGTTCGACGTCGGCTCCAACCTGGACATGTCGAACGTGCTCGTCCAGAACCGCGTGTCGCAGGCCACCGCCTCCCTGCCCTCGGCGGTGCGCGCCTACGGCGTGAACGTGAAGAAGTCGCTCAACTTCCCGCTCATGCTGGTCACCCTCACCTCTCCGTCCGGGGCCTTCGACAACAACTTCCTGTCGAACTACGCCGCCATCAACATCAACGACCAGATCAAGCGCATCTCGGGCGTGGGCGACGTCATCCTCTTCGGCGGCTCCGACTACGCCATGCGCATCTGGGTGCGCCCCGACCGGTTGAAGACGCTCGGGCTCACGGTCGCCGACCTGTCGAACGCGGTGCAGCAGCAGAACGTGCTCCTCCCCGCCGGCCAGATCGGCGGTCCCCCCGCCCCGAAGGGCACCGAGTTCACCTACGCGGTCCGCACCAAGGGGCGCCTCCTCGACGCGGGCGAGTTCGGCGAGATCATCGTCCGCTCCAACCCGGACGGCTCGCAGACCCGCCTGAAGGACGTGGCCCGCATCGAGCTCGGATCGCTCCTCTACAACTCGCAGGGGCGGCTCGACGGCAAGCCGGCCGCGGTCATCGCCGTCTACCAGACCCCGGGATCGAACGCGCTGGCCGTCGCCGAGCAGGTGAAGAAGACCGTCGCCGAGATGGAGCGGAGCTTCCCGCCGGGGATCAAGCAGGCGGTCACGCTCGACACGACGCTCGCCATCTCGGCCGGCATCGAGGAGATCGTCCAGACCCTCCTCGAGGCGATCCTGCTCGTCATCCTGGTGGTCTTCGTCTTCCTGCAGAACTGGCGGGCCACCCTCATCCCGCTCCTCACCGTCCCGGTCTCGCTCATCGGCACCTTCATCATCTTCCCCCTGCTGGGGTTCTCCATCAACACGCTGTCCTTGCTCGGGCTGGTGCTCGCCATCGGCATCGTGGTGGACGACGCCATCGTGGTGGTCGAGGCGGTGATGCACCACATCGAGCACGGGATGACGCCCAAGGAGGCCACCGCACAGGCCATGAAGGACGTCTCCGGGCCGGTCATCGCCATCGCGCTCGTGCTCTGCGCGGTCTTCGTGCCGGTGGCCTTCATCGCCGGCATCTCCGGCCAGCTCTACCAGCAGTTCGCCATCACCATCGCCGTCTCGGTGCTCTTCTCGGCGATGAACGCCCTCACCCTCTCGCCGGCCCTCGCCTCCCTGCTGCTCAAGCCCAAGGGGACGAAGCGCTCCTTCCTGCAGCCGTTCTACGACGGGTTCAACAAGGTGTTCGACCGGTTCACGGGCGGTTACCTGACCATCACCGGCCACCTCACCCGCAAGCTCGCACGGAGCGCGGTGCTCGTCGGGGGCACGGCGGCCCTCGCGGTCCTCGTCGCCGGCCGCATCCCCTCCGGCTTCATCCCGGACGAGGACAACGGCTACTTCATGGCCGCCGTTCAGCTGCCCGACGCCTCGTCGCTCGACCGCACCGACGCCGTCACCCGCAAGGCCGAGGCCATCCTCATGGCCGAGCCGACGGTGGCCTACACGACCACCATCACCGGCTTCAGCCTGCTCTCCGGCGCCTACGCCTCCAACACCGCCTTCTTCTTCGTCTCCATGAAGCCCTGGGGGGAGCGCAAGGGAAAGGGGGAGCAGGTATTCGACGTGATCCGGCGCCTCAACGGGAAGCTCTTCGTGGGCATCCCCGAGGCCACGGTCTTCGCCTTCGGCCCGCCACCCATCCCCGGCCTGGGCACCGGATCGGGCTTCTCCTTCATGCTCCAGGACCGGAGCGGCGGCACGCCGGAGTACCTGGCCGAGAACCTCCGGAAGTTCCTCGCCGAGGCGAAGAAGCACCCGGAGATCGGCATGGCGAACAGCGTCTACCGCGCCGCCGTGCCGCAGGTCTTCGCCGACGTGGACCGGGACAAGGTCTTCAAGGTGGGCGTGCCGCTCACCGAGGTGCTCTCCACCATGGGCTCCTACCTGGGGGGCAACTACATCAACGACTTCAACCGGTTCGGGCGCGTCTACAAGGTCTTCCTGCAGGCCGAGCCGGAGTACCGCAAGTCGGTGAAGGACCTGGGGCTCTTCTACGTGCGCGGGCCGAAGGGGGACATGATCCCGCTCGACACGCTGGTGGAGACGAAGCCCACCTCCGGCCCCGAGTTCACGAACCGGTTCAACCTCTACCGGTCCGCCGAGGTGACCGGCGTTCCGGCGGTGGGCTACAGCTCCGCGCAGGCCATGAAGGCGCTCGAGGAGGCCGCCGCGGCCGTCCTGCCCAAGGACATGGGCTACCAGTGGTCCAACGTGTCGTTCCAGGAGAAGAAGGCCGAGGGCACCGCCGCCGTCGTCTTCGTCTTCGCCATGATCATGGTGTTCCTCATCCTGGCGGCCCAGTACGAGAGCTGGTCGTTGCCCGGCAGCGTGCTGCTCGGCACGCCCTTCGCGGCCCTGGGAGCCTTCCTGGGGCTCTACCTGGCCCGCCTCACGAGCGACAGCTACGTGAACAACATCTTCGCCCAGATCGGGCTCATCATGCTGGTGGGGCTCGCGGCCAAGAACGCCATCCTGATCGTCGAGTTCGCCAAGATGAACGTCGAGAAGGGGATGGAGCCGGTGGAGGCGGCCCTGAGCGCCGCCAAGCTGCGACTCCGCCCCATCCTCATGACCGCCTTCGCCTTCATCCTGGGCGTGCTGCCGCTGGTGCGCGCATCCGGAGCCGGCGCCGAGAGCCGCAAGGTCATGGGGATCGCGGTCTTCGCCGGCATGCTGGTCGCGACCTTCCTGGCCGTCTTCCTGGTCCCGGCGCTCTTCGTCATGATCGAGAAGCTCGGAAGGAGGAAGTCGTGACGAGAGCCCTCGCCGCCGTCGCCCTCCTCGCCCTCTCCGCCTGCGCGGTGGGGCCGAAGTACCAGCGCCCGGAGACCCCCGCTCCCCAGGCCTGGCGCTACACGCTCTCCGCCGACGAGGCGCGCTCCATCGCCGACCTCCCGTGGTGGGAGATGTACCGGGATCCCCAGCTGGAGGCGCTCATCGACGAGGCGCTGCTCGCGAACCAGGACCTCCGGATCGCCGCCGCGCGCGTGGCCCAGTACCGGGCGCTCGTCGGGGTCGCCGCGGCCGACTTCTACCCGCAGTTCGGGCTGGGCGCCTCCGGGAGCTACGGGCAGCAGACCGCGCAGAACTACGTCCCCGGACAGGGCGCCTCGGGGGCCTTCGCCCTGAACCTCGGCATGTCCTGGGAGCTCGACATCTGGGGGCGGGTGCAGAACGCCACCGACGCGGCCCGGGCCGAGCTGCTCGCCACGGAGGAGTTCCGGCGTGGCGTGATCCTGGCGCTCGTGGCCGACGTGGCCCAGACCTACGCCGAGCTCATGGAGCTCGACGTCGAGCTGGAGGTGGCGCGGCGGAACACGGTCACCCGCCAGAACACCCTCGACCTCTTCACCACGCGCTCGCTGGGCGGCGTGGGCAACGATCTCGAGGTGAACCAGGCCCGCGCCGACCTCGCGGTCACGGCCGCCGCCATCCCCGCCACCGAGCGGGCCATCGCCCTGAAGGAGGGGAAGATGGGGGTGCTGCTGGGCCGGCCGCCAGGACCGGTGGCCCGGGCCCAGGCGCCGGTGCAGCAGATCGCGCCCGCGCTGCCGATGGGGGTCCCCGCGACGCTGCTCGAGCGGCGCCCCGACATCCGCCGCGTCGAGAACCAGCTCCAGGCCGCGACCGCCAACGTGGGCGTGGCCGTGGCGAACCGGCTCCCCAAGCTCTCGCTCGACGGCGTCATCGGCTTCGCCGGCCCGTCCATGGGCACGCTCTTCTCTCCCACCGGCCTGGTCGGAAGCATCGGCGCCGGCCTGCTCGCCCCCCTCTTCACCGGCGGCCGGCTCGCCTCGCAGGAGGAGGCGGCCTGGGCCGTGATGGACGAGTGGGTCGCGGCCTACCGGCAGCAGGTGATCAACGCGCTTCGCGAGGTGAACGACGCCGCCGTCAGCGTGCGCAAGCTCGGCGAGGTGGCGGCGCAGCAGGAGATGCAGGTCGTCGCCTCGAAGAACGCCGAGCGGCTGGCGCGGCTCCGCTACGACGGCGGGGTCTCGAACTACCTCGAGGTCCTGGACGCCCAGCGGTCGCTCTTCAGCTCGGAGCTGACGCTGGCGCAGACGAACCGCGACCAGCTCGTGGCGCTCATCAACCTGTACCGGGCGCTGGGTGGCGGCTGGCAGGAGAAGGGTACCGCCGCCAAGGCGCACGGGCCGGCGCCCGCCGGCGCCCCGCCCCCCACCATCCCGCCGACCCCGGCCACCATCCCGGCCACCACGAGCACGCCCGCGCGGGGGTAGGAGTCGTGCCTACCCCGTCTTCTCGCCGACGAACTTGTCCCGTTCGTCCCGGAAGAGGATGTTGAAGCTGGTGAGGCTGCCGTAGCACTTCGTCACGTACCCCTGCATCTCCACCTTCTCGGCGTCGGAGAGGTTCGGGTGCGCGTTCACCTTCTGCTCCAGGACCCGCAGCCGGTCCCGGACCATCACCACCTTGTGGAACAGGGCGTCGACGGGCAGCTCCTTCGACTGGAGCGCCGGGTCGCGCGGTTTCACCACGAGTGTCCCTCCCTCCCACCGGGGAGCGAGCGGGACGTCGGGAGCCTCCTCCCGGAGCGCATCACGGATGGCCTGGGCGAACTCTTCTCGCGTCATGTCGAGGACCTCGTCGGGCAGCGGGGGTGGCGGGGCGCGGTGGACGGCCGGAGGGCGCGGGGCGGGGGTTCGGCGTCCCTCGCCCGGCGGCGCGGACGGGGCCGCGGGGATGGCGACGCCGCGCCCGAGGTAGTTCTCGCAGACCGGGGCGGTGCCGGGAAAGTCCCCGGTACGGGCGCCGTACCGGCAGGGTCCGATCGGTCCGCGAGCATCCTCCAGCACGGGGCGCCACCATCGGCAGCTCCCGCACTCCCTCGGCCCGTAGCTCGCCCCCTCCGCGTCCACTGGGCCGGGAGTGTAGCCCTCATGACGCGCCGGTGACAGGGGCGTATCATGGTGGTCCCTCCGTCCCAGGGCGCCCGCACACATGACCACCCGAACGCTCACGATCCGGCGGTTCTCCGACCGCACCCTGCCCGCCATCCTGCGCGGCATCGCCCGTCGTCGCCCCGACGCCACCTTCCTGCGGATCCTCGAGCCCGGGAAGCGGAGCGAGCCGCCCCGCAAGGTGACCTTCGCGGCCTTCGAGGCGGGGGTGCGCCGGGCGGCGGCCTCCCTCTCCGCCGCCGGGCTGCGCGCCGGAGAGCGGGTGCTCATGCTGGCCGACAACTCCCCGGCCTGGCAGGAGATCTCGCTGGGCGCCCAGGCGCTGCGCGCCGAGCCCGCGGCCCTCTTCTCCAGCCTGGCCGGCGAGCCGGCCCGCGCCATTGCACTGCGAGTGAAACCACGGATCGCCTTCGTCTCCGGCCCTTCCCAGTGGGAGAAGCTGGCCCCGGCCGCCGGCGAGCTGGCCGCAGCCGGCCTGGTCGCGGTGGTGAGCACCGAGCCGATCCCGCCCTCCGCGGTCCCGCCCGGCGTGCGGGTCCTGGCCGCCGGCGACGTGTCCGGCGACGGGGCGGCGCGGCTCGACGACGCGGCCTGGGACGCGCTCGTGGACGCCGTGGGGCCCGAGGACCCGTTCCTCATGATCTTCACGAGCGGCACCACCGGGCGTCCCAAGGGCGTGCGGCTCCCCCAGCGCTCCATCGTCCACGCCATCGACGCCGGCAACTCCTCGGTGGGCACCGGTCCCGACGACCTGGGGGTCCACTTCCTCCCCTTCGCCCACGTGGCCGGGCACGACCAGTTCTTCCTGGCGCTCGCCCAGGGGCACACGCTCCTGCTCGTGCTCCGGCGCGAGGACATCGAGCGCTCCTTCAGCTTCGGCCCCACCTACGCCTTCTCGGTCCCGCTCATCTACGACCGCTTCCGGACGACGGTGGAGGCCAAGGTGGAGACCCTGCCGGTCCCGCTGCGCCGGCTGGCGCGCGCCTCGCTGGCGGCCGGCATCCGGGTCCGCGTGGAGGGAAGCCGCAATCCGCTGGACCGCCTGCTCACGCTGGTGGCCGACCGGCTCGTGGGCGGGCCGCTCCGCCAGAAGCTGGGCGGGCGGATCCGCGCGCTCTTCTCCGGCGGGGCCCCGGCCTCCCCGGCGCTCTTCCGGTTCCTGGAGGGGCTCGGGATCCCCTGCGTCGAGCTCTACGGGATGACCGAGACGGCCGGGATGGTCTCGGCGAACCTCCTCGACGGGCCGCGACAGCCCGGCTGCGCCGGCGTGCTCACCCCCGACCAGGAGGTCCGCTTCGACGACGACGGAGAGCTGCTCTTGCGCGGGCCGCTCCTGCTCTCGGGCTACCTGGAGGCGGAGGACGCGGAGGGGGCCTTCACCGCGGACGGCTTCTACCGCACCGGCGACCGGGCCCGCATCGACGAGGGTGGTTTCCTTCGGGTGGAGGGGCGAAAGAAGCACCTGCTCGTCCTCTCCACGGGCAAGAAGCTCGCGCCGGAGCCGCTCGAGCAGGCCATCTCCGGGACCGCACCATTCCACGGCGCGGTGCTGCTCGGCGAGGGGCGCCCCTTCGTCTCGGCCGCGGTCTTCGTGGACCCGGACTTCCTGGCGCGGCTCTCCGCCGAGGGGCGCGACGCCGCCGAGGCGCTGCTGCCGATCGCGCGGTCGTCGCTGGGCGCCTTCAGCGACTACGAGAAGCCCCACAAGCTGATCGTCATCCCCGGCTCGCCGGCCGAGCACCCGGAGCTCGTCACGCCCACGCTCAAGCTGAAGCGGGACGCGGTGATCGCCTTCCTGGGATCTCGTCTCGCGACCGCCTACACCGACAGCCGGTCGAGGAAGTAGGGCAGCATCTTCCTCCACCAGGGCCAGTCGTGGGCCACGTCGAGCCCCCAGTAGTCGAACCAGGCCGGGATCCCCTTGTCGCGCAGGATGGCCTCCAGCGCGCGGGTGTCCGCCAGGCAGTCGTGCTCCCAGTTCCCCTGGCCCACCGCGAAGGCGATCTTGGCGCGGCGGTAGCGCTCCAGGTAGGCCGGGTCGGCGAGGCCGGGCAGGTACTCGAGGGGGCTGTTGAAGTAGATGGCCTCGTCCCAGGCGCCGTCCACGAAGCTCCGGGCCGAGTAGAGCCCGGACAGGCCGATCACCCCGTCGAAGACGTCCGGGCGGCGGAAGAAGAAGTTGGAGGCGTGGAACGCCCCCATGCTGCAGCCGGTGACCCACATCGTGTCGCGGCCGGTGGCCTTCCGGACGAAGGGCACCACCTCGTCCATCACGTGGCGGTCGTAGTCGATGTGCCGGCGCGCCCGCTCCGGGGGGGGGATCGCATGGTTCGTCCAGCTCTGCCAGTCGATCCCGTCGAGCGCCACGAGCCGCATGCGCCCGTTCTCGATGAAGTCCGCGCAGACCTCCACCATCCCGAAGCCGGCGAAGTCGCCCATGCGCCCGTCCTGCGACGGGAAGGCGAGGACCGGGCGGCCGGCGTGGCCGTAGATCTCGATCTCCATCTCCTGGCCCAGCGCCGGGCTGGCCCAGCGGTGCTTCTCGCGCTGCATTCCCGCCTCCTCCTCAGGCCTTGGCCTGGATGTCGGCGGCCGCGTCCGCCAGCTCGGCGAGGCTCGGAGACCGCAGGATGAATCCGTAGTTCCCCAGCGCGGCGCTGAAGACGTCGTTCACCGGCTCGTGGTGTACCAGGAGTGAATGATACCGGGAGAGGATCTCGGGGAGCGGGAGCGCGTAGCGGTAGCGGTCCTTGCGGCCCACGTAGGCCACCACGTAGGCGCGCTCGAAGCGCTGGCGCACGTTGCCGTGGACGAGCAGGTCGGCCCAGGCCCGGTAGAGGTTGGCGTCGTTCTGGTAGTTCCACATGTCCACGGTCAGGCCGCCCGGCGGCCGGACATTCACTTCGAGTGCGAGCAGCGAGCGATCGGGGCGGCGGAAGAACTCGATGTGGAAGAAGCGCTCGCGGAGGTCGAAGGCCCGGACCACGCGCCGGCCGGCATCCACCAGGTCGGGCTCCAGGTCGCGGGCGGCGTGGTACCAGACGTCGGTGTCCTCGTTCACCACCTCCATGATCCCGCGGCTGTAGCGGAGCGAGGCGTCGAAGACCACGCGCCCGTCCTGGTCGGCGAGGCCGTCGTAGGTGACGATGTCCCCCTCGACGAAGGGCTCGAGCACGTAGTCCACCTCGAGCCGCGTTCCCAGGAAGGACTCGAGCTCGGCCGGGGTCTCGATCCGCCAGGTGCGGGAGGCGCCCACCCCGATGTCGGGCTTGGCCACGAGCGGGTAGCCGACCTTCTTCACGAAGGCGCGGGCCTCCACCGGGTCACGCACCCGGTGGGCCGGCGCGGCCAGCACCCCGGCCTTCTCGAAGAGCCCCTTCATCCCGGTCTTGCGCTGGAGCACGGCCAGGTCGGCGGGGCGGAGGCCGGGGACGTTGAAGTCCTCCCGCAGCCGGGCCTCGGAGGCGAGCCAGTGCTCGCTCATCGAGTCGATCCGGTCGATCTTGCCGTGCCGGTAGGTGAGGAAGGCCGCGGCCCGCACCATCTCGTCGTACCGGTGCATGTCGTCCACCCGGTAGTACTCGGCGAGCGCCCCCTGGAGCTCCGGGCGGAGCCGGTCGAAAGGCTCGTCGGCGATTGCGAGCGGCGTCGCGCCGGCTCCCCGCAGGGCCGCCACGAATTGCCAGAAATTCACAGGAAAGTGGGGGGAGATGAAGACGACGTTCACGCGAGCCCTCCTTCCCGAGAATTACCACGAAGCCGATGCACGATCTCGGGTGACAACGTCAGAAGGACGATCTAGCTTTCGCCGCCTCTTTTCCTCCAACCCGGGGTCCACACGAACATGTTCCACACCGCTCTTCGCAAGAAGCTGCCGCTCCTCGCCGCCCTCCTCGCACTCGTGGTCGCCGCGCCGGCCGTGGCGGAGGAGGCGCCGCCCAAGCCGACCGAGGACAACTTCTTCACCACCACCAACGTCCAGCTGCTCTGGGGCGGCGGGTTCTCCGACGCCCAGCTCGGGTACTTCACCAAGAACCAGAGCATGTTCACGGTGACCATCAACAACTACACGCAGTTCAAGTACGGCGACAGCTTCGCCTTCGTCGACATGTACCAGGGCGAGTTCATGAATCCCTTCGCCCCCTCCGAGTCGGCCGGCAACGCCAAGATCTACGCCGAGTGGCACCCGCGCATCCTCGTCAACAAGTTCATCGATCCGAAGGCCCCCCCCGCCTTCGGCTTCCTCGGCAACTGGGGCGTCGGTGGCGAGATCAACGTCGGCAGCAACTTCGCCGCCTACCTGGTCGGGCCCAGCGTCGACCTCTTCCTGCCGCTCAACATCTACATCGGGATGGCCTTCTACTACCGGTACAGCTCCCTCTGGCTGGCCCCCGGCGCCGGCGGCACCATCTACACCAACACCTGGCAGTTCAGCCCCTACTGGACGGTGCCCTTCAACCTCGGACCGGTTCCCTTCCTCTTCACCGGCTTCCTCGACATGTACCAGTACTCCACCGGCGGCATGGACGTGATGTTCCAGCCTGAACTCATGGTCGACGTCCTCGCCCCCTTCGGCGGCAAGAGCAACGTCCTCTATGCCGGCGTCGAGTGGTACCTCCACTCCTACGTCCTGTTCGACGGCGCCCCCCGCCACACCGTCTCGGCCCCGCAGGCCATGCTCCAGTGGAACATCCACTGATCCCAGCCTGAAAACCCCAGCGCCGGAGAACCCATGACACCACGCACCGTTGGTATCAGTGAGCGGCTCCCGGTTCTCCAGGCGCTGCCCCTTTCCCTGCAGCACCTCTTCGCGATGTTCGGGGCCACCGTCCTGGTCCCGTTCCTGGTGGGGCTCGACACGTCGGTCACGCTCTTCACGAGCGGGGTCGGGACGCTCCTCTACATCTTCATCACCAAGGGGCGCATCCCGGCCTACCTGGGCTCCTCCTTCGCCTTCATCGCCGCCCTCTCCGGGATCCTGGCGGTGAAGCCGGGGCAGATCGCCCCCGACGAGCGCGTCGCCATCGCCATGGGCGGCTGCGTGACGGTGGGGCTCATCTACATCGTGGTGGCCTTCGCCATCGGCAAGTTCGGGACCGGCTGGGTGGACAAGCTCCTGCCGCCCATCGTCATCGGGCCGGTGGTGATGGTCATCGGGCTCGGCCTGGCCGGGGTCGCCGTGAACGTCATGGCGATGCAGGGCGGCACGGGCACCTACCACCCCGAGTACTTCCGGGTGGCGCTCATCGCGCTGGCCATCGCCATCCTGGCGGCGGTCTTCCTGAAGGGCTTCCTGGGGGTCATCCCCATCCTCATCGGGATCGTGGGCGGTTACCTGGTGGCGCTCGCCGTGGGGCAGGTGAACCTGGGCGGCGTGGCCAGCGCCCGGGCCTTCGCCGTCCCGCACTTCACCTTCCCCAAGTTCCAGTGGGGCGCGATCCTATCGCTCGCCCCCATCTCGCTGGTGGTCATCACCGAGCACATCGGCCACCTCATCGTCACCGAGAACGTGGTCGGACAGAAGCTCGTGAAGGACCCCGGTCTCCACCGGTCGCTCGCCGGCGACGGCGTCGCCACCGTGGTGTCCGGCCTGCTCGGCGGCCCGCCCAACACCACCTACGGCGAGAACATCGGCGTCATGGCCATCACCCGGGTCTTCAGCGTCTGGGTCATCGGCGGCGCAGCGGTCATCGCCATCGCCCTCTCCTTCTTCCCGCCGGTGGGCGCCCTCATCCGGAGCATTCCCACCCAGGTGATGGGCGGCATCTGCATCCTGCTCTTCGGGATCATCGCCTCGGCCGGCGTGCGCATGCTCGTCGACGCCCGGATCGACTTCTCCCAGACCCGGAACCTGATCATCGCCTCGGTGATCCTGGTCATCGGCATCGGGGGCGCCAAGATCCACCTCGGTCCGGTGGAGATCGGCGAGATGTCCCTCGCCACCTACGTCGGCGTCCTGCTCAACCTGGTCCTCCCCTCGGCCCGCGGTACGCCCGAGGGGGAGGTGGCCGCAGTTCCCGACGTGTAGGGGGCTTTCCTGGCCCGGAAGTACGGTGTGGGCGTGGTCCCGCTAGCTCCCGCCCCTCCGAAGGATCTTCCGGAGCACGAGGATGCAGAAGAGGCCCCAGAACGACCCCCACGCCGCCCCGAGGAGGACGTCCCCGGGCCAGTGCACGCCCACGTAGAGGCGGCTCCATGCGACCCCGATCGCGACCGCATAGAGGAGCGGCGCCAGCGCCGGGATCCCCGCCGAACCCACCGCCGCCATCGCGAAGAAGTTGGCGGCGTGCAGGCTGGGGATCGAGCCCACGTTGGCGGCGGGGGCGAGGAAGCGCACCGTGCCCGGGGGGAGCGCGTAGGCCGGGCGGGCCCGGGGGAAGAGTGGGCGGACCACCTGCGAACCCATCGCGTCGGTGATGGCGAGGGCGGCGGCGAGCGCGTACGCCCACGCCCAGGGGTGCCGCCCCGCGCGCGCGCGCGCGACGACGACCAGCGTGGCCGCGAGCAGAACCGCCCAGGCCACTCCGAAGGCCGGTCTGGAGAGCAGCCGCGCCAGCCCGTCCAGGAGCGGGCCCCCGTCCACGTTCATGGCGCGAAAGAGGGTCTCCTCGATGGGGAGGTGCAGGTCGGGGATGGCCACGGGGTACCGGGAGGGGGAGGATATCACCGGGTGAGGCCCGGACGGGCCGGTGCGCCGCGCCGCGCCACGGGCTACAGTCTGGGCGGGGCGAAGGGTCGCCCGGGGAGGCGAACTGCATGACACGCGCGGCGTCGATCGTGGTCACGTTTCTCGTCGCGGCCGGCTGGGCCGATCTCGCCCACGCGGCGAACGCCACCTGGCTCGATACCGCCACGCCGAAGGCGTGGAACAAGCCGGGCGCGAAGCTCTCCCTCGCGCCCCACCTCGACCCCGACCCGTTCCTGGAGAAGAAGTGCTCCGGCGACGTGCGCGCCCCGGTCTCGGACGCCGATCGCGCCGTCGCGGCCGCCGGCTGGAAGCTCATCGGCGCCTCGGTCACCCTCGGTGACACGGAGGTGGTGATGGCGCGCTCCGGGTCGGACGGCATGTGCCGGCCGCTCGGCTACCAGGCCTTCGTCTTCTCCGGGGGCCGGTTCGCGGGGACGCTGTCGCTCCGACCGATGGACTCCCGCTCGGACGGATCGGCGCAGACCCCCCGCCTCCTCTCGGCCTCGTCCCTCTCGGCGAGCTTCGCCCGCTACTCCCCGAAGGATCCTCTCTGCTGCCCGTCCCGCATCTCCACCGTCCAGTACCGGATCGACGCCACCCCGAAGGGACCGGTGGTGACGCCGGTCTCGGTCGCGACGGTGGCCACCGACCCCCTGGACCCGGGCTCGGCCGCGGCGGGACCCGGTCCCGCCGGGCGGCTGTGGCAGCTCGCCCGGATGCGGATGAAGGACGGCGCGGTGGTCGTGCCCGGCGACCCGGCGCGATACACGCTCGAGCTCTCCGCCGACGGCAATGCATCGACCCAGGCCGACTGCAACCGCGGACGGGGGACCTACAAGCTCGAGGGCGCCTCGCTCTCCATCGGCACCATCGCCACGACCCGTGCGATCTGCCCGCCCGGCTCGATCTCCGAGCCGTACCTGCGCCAGCTTGGCCTGGTCTCGTCCTGGGCGATGACGGACGGGAAACTCCTCCTCACGACCAGCCCGGACGGCGCGGCTCTGGAGTTCGACGCGGCCCCGGCTCCGGCCGGTCAGCTCCGGTAGTCGGCGTTCTCCGTCACGTACTCGTGGCTGCGGTCGGCGCCGAGCACCTCGGCGGAGGCCGCGCCCAGCCCCAGGTCGATCTCGATCTCCACCGACCGCTCGTGCGGGGGGAAGTCGATGGGCGGGCGGAAGGTGAGTCCGTCGGGGGGCGGCACCGAGGCGTAGAGCTCGGCCTCCTTCATGTGATGGTGCAGCCGCCGCTCCCGCTCCGGGTCGAGCCGCATGGCCCCCCCCTCGAAGATGGCCTCGCCCCCCAGCCGCAGGCGGACCGCCGCGGGATCGAGGGGCAGCCCGACGTGCCCGGCCTGCTTCCCGATGGCGGCGAGCAGCCGTCCCACGTTGGGATCGTTGCCGTTCACGGCGCACTGCACGAGCGGGGAGTTGACCACCGCCTTCCCGATCTCGCGCGCCGCGCGCACGTCGGGGGCGCCCCGGACCACCACGTGCAGGACGTGGTGGACCCCCTCGCCGTTGCGGACCACGTCCTCGGCGAGGTCGCGGGCCACCCGCGCGAGCGCCTCCCGGAAGGCCCGGGGATCGGGCGCCGGCCGCCGCATCGACGAGACGAGCGCCACCGTGTCGGAGGTGCTCGTGTCCGAGTCCACCGTGATGCACTGGAAGCTTCCGTCCACCGCCTCGTCGAGCGCCGCGCGCAGCTCGTCGCGCGGCACCGCCAGGTCGGTGAGGATGTAGACGAGCATGGTGGCGAGGTCGGGCTCGATCATCCCGGCCCCCTTGGCGATGCCCACGATGCTGCCCTCCCCCACCGCAGCCCGCCGCACCTTGGGGTAGAGGTCGGTGGTGAGGATGGCCTCGGCCGCCGGCATCACGCTCTCCGACTGCAGCGCCTCCACCGCCGCGGGAAGCGCCTCCACCATCGCCTTCACCGGGAGCCTCCAGCCGATGACCCCGGTGGAGCTCGGGAAGACCGTGGCCGGCGCCACGCCGAGCAGGCGGGCCGCCGCGGCCGAGACCTCCTCGGCCGCCTCCACGCCGCCCGGCGCGCAGACGTTCGAGACCTTGTTGTTGACCACCCAGGCCGAGAGACGCGGGCCGGCGAGTTGGCGGCGCCCGACGATCACCGGAGCGCCCGGGAAGGCGTTGCGGGTGAACTTGGCGGCGAAGGAGGGCGTGGGCTCGTCCACCGCGAGGAGGGTCAGGTTCATCCGCGCCGGCTTCGGCGCCTCGACGGGCATGAACTCGAGGCGGGCCGTTCCGACCCGGAAGCCGGCCGGGAGGCGGGATTGCGTCTCGAGCCAGGCGCGGTGCGCGGCGCGGTTCGCGAACGAGAGCTCTGTGCTGGGCATGTGGCCCCATCCAATCCGCCGCGCGGCGCGAGGTCAACCCCGATCGCGTCCCGAACGGACTCCGGGTGGTGCGAGCCCGCCCCTCCCGTTAAGAGGCGGCCCCAGCCGTGAACCCTCTTCGTGGAGAAGAACCGATGAAGAACACCCTGCGCACCCTGATCGTCGCCGCCGCCGCCGTGCCCGCCCTCACCCTCGCCCAGATCCCCACCTCCGTGGACGCGGCCAAGGCGCAGGGCGCCTCGGCCGGCGCGCAGGTGAAGGACGCCGCCAAGACCGAGGGGAAGAAGCAGTCGAAGAAGGCCGTCGACGCGGGCGCCAAGAAGGCCGGCTCCGTGGGCGCCGCCGCCGCCCCCACCGTCCAGGGCGCCGCCAACCAGGGCGTCGACAAGGGTGTGGACAAGGGCGCCGACAAGCTCGGCATCAAGTAGGAGCCGCCGCGGAGTGCTACGCTCGGTCTGATGGCTCGCGAGGGCGATCAGACCGAGGCATTGGCCGCGATGGAGGCGTCGCGCGAGGGGGATTCGACCCTCCTCCTCCGGCTCCGCGGGACCTGGCGTCTCGCCGGCACCCTCCCCTCCGCCGCGGACGTGACCCGGGAGCTGGAGCGTGCGGGCGCCACCGCCCTGCGCGTGGACGCCTCCGGCATCGCGGGCTGGGACAGCGGGCTCGTGGTCTTCCTGTTCGGAGTCCTCGAGACCTGCCGCGCCCGGGGCCTCCCCGTGGACCACGAGGGGCTCCCTCCGCCCCTCGTCCGGATGCTGGCCCTCGTGCAGGAGGCGGCGCTCCCCCCTCCGTCGAGCCAGGCCCCGAAGCCCCGATGGCTCGAGCGGCTGGGGCGGCGGGCGCTCGGGTGGCGGGAACGTGTTCGCGACGTGGCCTCGTTCGTCGGCGAGACCACCGTGGCGCTCGGGCGCTTCGTCACGGGACGGGCCCGCTTCCGCGGCCAGGACCTCGGGCTCCTGCTCGAGGGAGCCGGCCCGGGCGCGCTCCCCATCGTCGCGCTCGTGAACTTCCTCGTCGGGATCATCCTGGCCTTCGTGGGAATCACGCAGCTGCGCCGGTTCGGCGCCGAGTACTACGTGGCCGACATCGTGGGCATCGCGGTGGCCCGGGACATGGCGGCCCTCATCACCGCCATCGTCCTGGCCGGGCGGAGCGGTGCGGCCTACGCGGCGCAGATCGCCACGATGAAGGTCACCCAGGAGGTGGACGCGCTGCGGACGCTCGGCATCTCCCCGGTCGAGTTCCTCGTGGTGCCCCGGCTCGTCGCGATCACCCTCATGATGCCCCTCCTCACGCTCTTCGCCGACCTCATGGGCATCCTGGGCGGCGCGGCGGTCGGCACCACCATGATGAACCAGGCGGTGGCCTCCTACCTGCGCCAGACCGCGCAGTCGGTCACGCAGGGGGACATCGTGGGCGGGCTCGTGAAGTCGGCGGTCTACGGGGCGCTCATCGCGCTCACCGGCACGGCGCGCGGGCTCGAGGCGGAGCGGAGCTCGGAGCGGGTGGGCGAGGCGGCGACGAAGGCGGTGGTCACCGGCGTCGTGGCCATCATCGCCGCCTGCGGCATCTTCCAGTACGTCTTCTTCCTCTTCGGGTGGTGACCGTGACGGACGCGATCCTCACCGTGCGCAACCTGACCATGGCCTTCGGCGATCGGGTCGTCATGGAGGGGCTCGACTTCCAGATCCGGCGCGGCGAGATCTACGTGGTCATGGGCGGGAGCGGCTGCGGCAAGAGCACGCTGCTCCGCCACATGCTGGGGCTGCAGGAGCCGGCCGCCGGCGAGGTCCTCTTCGGGGAGGAGAGCTTCACGCGCGCCGGCCCGGCCGACCGGGAGCGGCTCCTGCGCCGGGTGGGCGTCCTCTACCAGGGGAGCGCGCTCTGGACCTCGATGACGCTCGCGGAGAACGTCGCACTGCCGCTGCAGCAGTTCACGAAGCTCTCCGCCGCCCGGATCCAGGAGGTGGTGGAGCTGAAGCTGGCGCTCGTGGGGCTCCACGGCTTCGAGTCCTTCCACCCCTGGGAGCTGTCCGGCGGCATGCAGAAGCGGGCCGGGCTGGCCCGGGCCATCGCGCTCGACCCCGAGATCCTCTTCATCGACGAACCCTCGGCGAGCCTCGACCCGCCCACCGGGAGGCGGCTCGACCGGCTCATCCGGGAGCTGCGGGACGCGCTCGGAACCACGGTGGTGGTGGTGACGCACGACGTGGCGAGCATCGTGGGCATCGCCAGCCGCGCCCTCTTCCTCGACGGGGAGGCCCGGCGCGCCATCGCCGAGGGACCCCCCGCCGAGCTTCGCGATCACGGTCCGGACAAGGTCCGGGCCTTCTTTGCCGGGGGACGAGGGCTCGAACCCTCGCCCTCCTGAGGAGGCGGCATGGCGCGCAGGTTCAATCCCCGACGGGTCGGCGCCTTCGTCCTGGCAGCCGTGGCGCTGGGTGTCGCGGCGTCGGTCTGGCTCGGCGGGAGCCGGGTCTTCCAGCGGAAGGTCCGGTTCGTGGTGGTCTTCTCGCAGGAGATCGCCGGCCTGGAGCGGGACTCGGCGGTGAAGTTCCGGGGAGTCCCGGTGGGGCGGGTGGCCTCCATCCACCTCTCCATCGGTTCACCGGAGGCGCCGCTGCAGGGGCTCTACATTCCGGTGGTGATCGAGCTGAACCAGTCGCGCATCCAGGAGATGGGGGAGACCACCGACCTCGGCGACCCGGAGGTGGTGAAGACGCTCGTCGCCCACGGCCTGCGCGCCCGGCTGGAGCTCGAGAGCTTCCTCTCCGGGCGGCGGTACGTGGACCTCGACATCATCGCCGACGCCCGACCGCCCGAGCCGCCCCCCTTCCCGCTCCCGTACCCCGTGATCCCGGTCCAGGTCGAGCCCGGGCTCCAGGCCCTCCAGTCGGACGCGGCCCGGGTGCTCGGCAAGCTCCAGGCGCTCGATCTCGAGGGGTTGATCGCGGATTTCCGCGCCGCGGCCCGCGGGGTGAGCCAGGCCTCCGGTCGGATCGACCAGGCGGGGAAGGAGCTCCCGCGGACGATCGCCAGCATGGACCGGGCGCTCGTCGCCATCCGCGACGCGGCCCGGTCGCTCGAGAAGGAGCTGCCCGGCGTGGCCGGCGACGCCCGGGGGGCCATGCAGCGGCTCGCCACCGCGCTCGATCAGCTCGACGGCACGCTCCGGGAGGTGAAGCTCTCCATCGCGCCCGGCGCTCCGGTACCGGCGCAACTGGAACAGACGCTGCGCGAGGTGGGGCAGGCGGCCCGCTCGCTCCGGGTGCTGGCCGACAGCCTGGAGCGGGATCCCAGCCAGATCGTGCGCGGCCGCCCGGAGGGGAAGCCATGAGGACACTCGCCCTGGTCGTCGCGCTCGCCCTCCTGCCCGGCTGCTTCGGGCCGCGAACCGACACGTCGCGCTACTTCACCCTCCCCGTGGACGGGACGCCGTCGGCCGCCGCCGCCATCCCCGCCCTGGGGCTCGGCCCCCTGACCCTTCCGCCCTACCTGTCGCGGCCGGAGGTGGCCACCCGGGTCGGGCCCGAGCAGGTGGCCTACGCCACGGGCGACCGGTGGGCCGCCCCGCTCGACGAACTCGTCGCCCGCGCCCTCTCGGAGCAGCTCCGCGCCCGGATACCGGCCCGGGAAGTCGTCCGCTGGCCGTGGCCGCTCGGCTCGCCCCCGGAGGTGTCCGCCTCGGTGGAGCTCATCCGCTTCGAGGCAGAGGCGTCGGGAGGGGCGACCGTCATCGCCCGATGGAGGGTCACGCCGCGCGGCGGCCGCCCGATCGACGGCGAGACCCGGCTGCGGGAACGGGGCCCCGCCGGTGACGTTCCGGCCTCGGTGGCGGCCCTCGGAAAGGGGCTCTCGGCGCTGGCGGCCGACCTGGCGGCGGCGGCGCGCGCCCCCGCCAATTGACCTCCCCTTTCGCAGGGATTCGTGCTTTGTACGGGGCCTCGCTCGCCGTCCGGAGGTCACCGTGAGAAGAACCACCTCGTTCGCGCTCCTCGTCCTCGCCCTCGCCCCCTCGGTCGTCCCCGCCGATGGCGGCATGTGGATGCCGCAGCAGATGGTCGACCTCGCGCCCCGGCTGAAGAAGCTCGGGTTCCAGGGCAATCCCAAGGCCTTCGCCGATCTCACCGGCATGCCCATGGGAGCGGTGGTTTCGCTGGGCGGCTGCAGCGCCTCCTTCGTCTCCCCCGACGGCCTCATCATCACGAACCACCACTGCGTCACCGGGGCGCTCCAGTACAACGCCACCCCGGCGAAGAACACGGTGAAGGAGGGCTTCCTCGCGCCGACGCTGGCCGACGAGGCCTGGGCCGGCCCCGGCTCCCGCGTGCTCGTCACCGTGGCGGTCCGCGAGGTGACGAAGGAGATGGTGGGCAAGCTCGACGCCGCCCTCGACGACACGCAGCGCCAGCTCGTCATCGAGAAGAAGGCCAAGGAGCTCACGGCCGCCTGCGAGAAGGACGGGCTGCGCTGCCGGGTGGCCTCGTTCTTCGAGGGGCTGAAGTGGTTCGAGATCGCGCAGGTCGAGCTGAAGGACGTGCGGCTCGTCTACGCCCCCCCCTCGTCGATCGGCAACTACGGCGGCGAGACCGACAACTGGCGCTGGCCCCGCCACACCGGCGACTTCGCCTTCTACCGGGCCTACGTGGGCAAGAACGGCAAGCCCGCCGCGTTCGACAAGTCGAACGTCCCCTTCCAGCCCAGGCACTACCTGACGGTGGACACCGCGGGCGCGAGCCCCGGCGACGTGGTGGTGGTGGCCGGTTACCCGGGGCGCACCGCCCGGCACGTCACCGCCCGCGCCATGCGGGAGACGCTGGAGTGGGACTACCCGCGCGTCGTGAAGCGCTACGGCGACATGCTCGCCATCCTGGCCGAGCTCTCCAAGGGCTCGAAGGAGACCGAGATCAAGGTGGCCCTCCGCGTCCGCGGGATGGCCAACAGCATGAAGAATCGTCAGGGCGTCCTCGAGGGCGCGAAGAAGGGCAAGCTGCTCGAGAAGAAGGCTGCCGCCGAGGCCGAGTTCCTCGCCTGGATCGACGCCGATTCCTCCCGGAAGAAGAAGTACGGCGGGGTCGTCACCGCGCTCGAGGACCTTCAGGCCAGGCGGGAGACCCTGCGGGAGCGGGACGCCACGCTGCAGGCGCTCTACTTCAACTCCTCCCTCCTCTCCTCGGCCCGCTCGCTCCGGCGCCACGCCGACGAGAAGCGGAAGGCCGACGCCGAGCGGGAGCCCGAGTTCCAGCAGCGCAACTGGGAGCAGCAGCGGGAGGGCATGGAGCGGATGCAGCGCACGCTCGACCTGGGCGCCGACCGGGCGCTCCTCCGCTACGCGCTGCTCGAGGCAGCGGCCCTCCCGGCGTCGCAGCGCATCGAGGCGCTCGACGCCATCGTGGGGCTGACCGCGGCGCTCTCCGAGGCGGAGGCCAAGGTCAAGGTGGACGCCTGGCTCGCCACCCTCTACGGAAGCCCCTCGAAGCTCGCCGACGCGAAGTCCCGGCTGGCGCTCTTCGACGCGACCCCCGACGAGGTTCTCGCCGCGAAGGACCCCTTCCTCGACCTGGCCGCAGCGCTCGCGCCGCTCGACAAGCAGGTGCGCGAGGCGGCCAAGGCCCGCTCCGGCGCGATGTCGCGCCTCGGCCCGGTCTACATGCAGGCCATGCTGGAGAAGGCCGGTGGCCTCGTGGCGCCCGACGCCAACTCCACGCTCCGTGTGACCTTCGGCACCGTGAAGGGGGTCTCGCCCCAGGACGGCGTGTTCTACCTGCCCCAGACCACCCTCCAGGGCGTGGTGGCCAAGGCGAAGAAGGGTGACCCCGAGTTCGACGCCCCGCAGGCGCTGCTCGACGCGGCCGCCAAGGTGCTCGCCACCGGCAAGGGGCCCTTCGTGGACCCGAAGCTCCGCGACGTCCCGGTGGACTTCCTGTCGGACGTGGACACCACCGGCGGCAACTCCGGCTCGGCGGTCCTGAACGCCAAGGGAAAGCTCGTGGGGCTGCTCTTCGACGGCACCTACGAGACCATCGCCTCCGACCTGCTCTTCGACCCGGTCAACACCCGGTCCATCCAGGTCGACATCCGCTACGTCCTGTGGGTGACGAGCCAGATCTCCGGGGCGACCCGGGTCCTCCAGGAGCTGGGCGTCAAGCCCTAGCCAGGACCCGCGCGTGGCGCCCTCCCCGGAGGCCGCGATCGTCCTGGCCCGTCGGGTCGAGCGGGCGTTCGGGAAGCAGCTGGAGCGCGCCCGCGCCGCGAGGGGGACCGGCGCCCCTGCCATCGAGGTGGCAGGCGGACTCTCGGTGTGCCACGGGCCCCGCTCCCCCTTCTCCGCGGCCGTCGGGGTCGGGCTCGGCGTCCCCGTGACCGACGGGGACGTGGACCGCATCGAAGCCCACCTGGGGCTGGGTGGGGGACCGGTGCGGATCGAGCTCTCCCCCTGGACCGATCCCTCCCTCGCGGAGGAGCTCGGCCGGCGCGGCTTCCAGCTGGAGCGCTTCCTCCAGGTGTGGGTCCGGCCACCCGATGCCTTCCCGGCCGAGGCCGACGTCCGCATCGCCTCCGGCCCGGACGAGGTGAGCTGGGTGGAGGTCTTCTCCCGTTCCTTCCTGGGTGAGGCGACCCGGTCGGACGAGCAGAGGGAGGCGCTCCGCTGCATGGCCCGCGCGGAGGGAAACGTCCCCTGGCTGCTCCTCGACGGCGGCGCACCGGCCGGCGTCGCCCTCTCGTCGGCGGAGGAGGGCGTCGCCTGGCTCTCCGGGGCCGGCATCCTCCCCGGCCACCGGGGTCGCGGGCTCCAGGGCGCGCTCGTCCGGGCCCGGCTCTCCTGGGCCGCCTCGGTGGGCTGCGACCTCGCCGCCTCGGCCACCGAACCCGGCACGGCCTCCCAGCGCACCCTCGAGGGCTGCGGCTTCCGGGTGGCCTATCCCAAGGCGATCCTGGTTCACTGAGAGTGAACGCTCGAATGCCCCTTCGCCCCGCATGCGCCGCCGCCCTGCTGCTCCTCGCGGCCGCCTGCGGTCCCATGTCCCACGCGGCGGTCCGTCCCGACCTGCTCGACCCGGCCACCGGCCGCGGCAGCGCTCCGCTCCCGGTCGCACCGCCGGAGCGGCTGCGGGTGGCGGTCTACGGCGACTCGCAGGGGAACTCGCCGGTCCACGACGCCGTGATCGCCGGCATCCTGGCCCAGAAGCCCGACCTGGTCCTCTTCGCGGGCGACGCCATCGACCACCTCCCCGCGGGGCACATGCCCGACTGGGGAGGCTGGCAGTACCTCGTCCCGCTCTGGCCCCAGTACGTGCGCGGCTACGCGTGGGTCTCCCTCTTCAGCATCATCCCCTTCCCGGCCGCGATCCACGAGACCCTGCTCGGCGCCGTCGCGCCGCCCCGCCCGCTCCCCGACCTGAACGGCTGGCTCTCCGAGACCGCGCCCCTCCGCGCGGCCGGGGTCCCGGTGCTGGCGGCCCGGGGCAACCACGACACCTACCACCAGGTGGACCGGGAGCAGTTCGCGAAGGTCCTCTCGCCACCCGGCGGGCCGGAGCTCCCGGCCGACCAGTTCTGGTACGAGGTGGACCTCGGAGGCTGGCGCTTCCTCGTGCTCGACACCGGCGACGACCTGCTGGGAGACACCGATCCCATGCCGAAGGGGGGCCCGCAGCTCACCTGGCTGGAGGAGCGGCTCTCCGACGCCGACCGGCGCGGGCTCCGCTCCATCGTGCTGCTCCACATGCCCCCCTTCTCGTCGGGCAAGGAGGAGGGGGGCGTTCCCTGGGTGAAGCGGCTCGTGGTGGAGCAGATCCTCGACCGCCACCCGGTTGCGCTCGTCCTCTCGGGCCACATCCACGCGTACGAGCGGATCGTCCGGCCGGGGTTCCAGGGGCGTCCCGTCGACTTCGTGGTGAGCGGAGGATCGGGCGGCCGATTCTTCCATGAGGCCGACAAGCGGGTGGCCGGCTCGGCCGTCTTCGTCGAGGGGGTGAGGAACTTCGTGCTGCTCGACCTCGGCCCCGAGGGCGTCTCCGGGCGGGCCATCCCGGTGCGCGTGCCGGGCGAGGCGTGGAAGGATCCCCTGAGCCCGATCGACTCGTTCCGGGTGGAGCTGCCGGCGTCGCGCCCCGGCCGATGAAATCACTCGGCGCTCTGCAGATCCTCCCGGGAGCCGAAGAAGTAGCGCCCGTCGAACACGCCGCGCAACCAGACCGACCAGCCGGGCGACGACGTGAATGCGCCCCCCGCCGGATACATCACCTGGGTGGAGGTCGGGATGCCCACCGAGAACCCGAGCTGGATCTGCGCCGCGAACGTGAGCTGCGTGGCGAAGCTCCGGAACGGGGTCCACTCGAGCACCGGGAACTGGAGCTGCACCGACTTGAATTTCACCGCTCCGTACTGGGGCGTCCCGTCGGGCAGGACCCCCACGGGAACGACGCCCATCAGATCCTCGACGTAGCCGAAGAGCACGGCGCGGGCTTCACGCCCGGCCACGATCTGGAAGACCCCCGCTCCCGTCTCGAAGCTCCGCTCGAGCGGGATGAGCCCGCCGCTCGCAGCCTCGACCACGACCCGGTTCAACGCCGACGGTGCGGCGAGCGCCAGCACCGGCCCGAGGAGGAGCATGTCGCCGGGGATGATCCAGAAGGGGAGTCGCATCCCGAAGCTCATTCCGATCCGGGCCGGCACCTGGGGAAAGAGGGCGGCGGTTCCCGCCGTCTCGCAGCCCGCCATGCCTCCGCATCCGGCCCGCTCGGACGTGTCGGCCTCGATGCCCGCCTCGAGGAAGAGGATTCCCGTGCCGATGGAACCGGTCAGGCTGTCCGCGCCGTACCCGATCCGGAACCCGGCGCCGAGGTTTCCCGCGAAGACGGCGCTCGGTCCCGGTCCCCAGCCGACCCCGCCGGACAGCGCCCCGTATGCGCCCAGGAAGGGACCGAGCTCGTCGCGGTAGCGGGGCAGGTGCACCTGCCCCGGCCCCATGGACGGGCGGGGCATCCGCTCGACCTGTTCGGCGAGGGGAGCCGCCACGTTCCATCCGCCCGGCCTGGGCTGGCCCGTCTCCTTGCAGGAGTCGAAGGCGCGGATGGCGACGGGCCCTGGACCCCATGCCTCGGACAGCTTCCCCAGCTCGTCCCCCGCGCGCAGGGCGCCGGCGAGCTGCCGCAAGCTGTCCGCGACCGCCGTGGAGGCGCGCTGCAGATCCGCGGGGGACATGTGGGCGTCGCCGAACGCCACCACGGTCCGACCGCGCCAGTCAACGGTGTCGATGCCGAACTCGTCGTAGTAGTCGTGCGTTCCCTTGCGCCAGGCATCGCTGCCCCAGGTCCCCACGTCGTGCCCGGAGGCGTAGATGTCCTCGAGCCAGTGGAGGGCGAACCCCTCCAGCGCGACGATGTCGCGGGCGGCGGCGGCCCGCTCGGAGGGAGGGATCGCCCCCGAGGCGAGCCGCTGCGCCAGGCCCATCGCGGCGACGTGGTACTGCACGTGGAGACCGAGTGCGTTGAGCGGCGCACCCTCGGACATGGAGGCGACGACGTAGGCGCGCAGGTCATCGCTCGTCCGGGGGAGCAGGAAGTGGGCGTGGTTGGCGCCCGCGCGGGTGGCGTACTGCGGATCCACGACCTCGAGGTTCAGGTCGTTGGTCGCCGCGGCGTTCTTCCTCTGCTTGCGGGAGGAGGTGCCGGCGAGCGCCTCCTTCGTCTCGGCGCTGACCCGGGCGACATCCAGGATCCAGTCGCCCGGGAGGATCACCTCGAGCACCTCCTTCGGGCTGCAGGAGTGGTCTCCCGAGAAGGCCGGGAAGGCGGCGAAGTCGATGCACGCGGGCGTGAGCCCCTGGTCGCCGGCCGAGAGCGGCTCGCAGAGCTTCGCCGCGTACCCGGACCGGGCATCGCGCCAGAGCGCCTCGAGCGTCGCGCGGTCGGCGGGAGAGAGCCGGGAGATGGCCTCCGTCGTGATGTCCCGATGCTCCGGGTAGATCCAGCCCTTCGCGGCGGCGGGCGTGAGGAGGAGCAGCAACGTCAGCGACAGACGGTTCGAGATATCCCTACCTCCACGGATGACCGGTGCACCCAATATACCGCTGGTGGAAACCACGTGGCGGACCGATCGTCCAGGTGATGCTCCTCGCGATGGTCCTGGCGCTCGCCGCCTCGGCGGGAGGCGCGGCGACGTGCCCGCCCGAGCTCTTCCGCATCGCCCGGAACACCAACGCCAACGAGGTGGTCTACCTGGCCCGCCAGGCGCCGGACGGGACCCTCGACACGCGCGATCCGATCAGGGCGGAGTGGCAGATGCTGGCAGAGGACGGGCGCCGCGAGGAGTTGAAGCCGGTCGAGAGGCAGCTCGCCTACGGCTTCTCCGTGCGACCGGCCGGATCGGGAGGAGGCTACGTGGTGATCCTGAAGGCCAGGCCGGACAGGCCCGTGACGCTCTCCCTGCGCGGGGGATGCCCGTTCGCCTCGGTCACCATCAACGGTCGCCCGGCAGACCTTCGCCGGATCTTCGTGCAGGCGAAGAACGGCCTGGGGCCGATCCCCACCGTCGCATGGGCGGAGCTCGAGGGGATCGACCCGGCGACCGGGGCCCGGATCCAGGAGCGGGTGTTCCCGAAGTAGAACCGAACCGCGTCTACGGTTCCCTACTTCGCCGCGGGCGCCACGCCCGCGATGTCCTTCCGGTACTCGGACGAATACGGACCGGCGGGGAATCCCGAGCCCGGGTAGGCGAGCGCCTCGTCGTTCACCCTGCGTGCGAGCGGGATGTAGCTCGGCGCCGCCTTCTCGACCGCGGCGCTGATGGCGCTCGCGAGCAGCGACCCGCTGCTGCCCGAGTCGGACGAGTAGGTCATCCCCTCCTTGGCCTTCCAGATCGTGTCCCCGGTCTTCCCGTCCTTCATCACGTAGCCGAGTTCCACCGTGACGCTGGTGGAGAGGACCATGTACTTGGCGTCCCACTGCTCGATGGTCACGTAGATGACGGCGTCGGCGCCGAAGATCTTGCAGAGCCGGACGGGGTCGGCCTTCTGGACCAGGGAGGCGTCCGCGAGACCGTCGTCCTCGAGCACCCGCTTCACCATGTTCACCGGGAAGACGTAGTAGCCGCGCTCGGCCACCGGGATGGGGATGGTGGAGAGGAAGTAGGCGGGCGCGTCGATGTTCACGGTCTTGCTCACCGGGGGGACGATGAGGATCGACCGCGGGTTCGCGGCGATGAACTTCGCGTACTTGTCGGCCTGCGGTGCGGTCGCGCACCCGAGCAGGGCGGCGGCGAGCGAGCAGGCGACCACCAGGCGGGGCGTTCTCATGATCCGGCCTTCCTCTCGGCGGAACCGGCCGGGCCGGTGGCAGGAGCCTGCCCGGGCTGGCGCTGCGCGTTGGCGATCATCTTCTCCATGAACGGTTTGGACTCGGGCCAGGCGTTCGCCTCGCGCTGGAAGTAGGTGATCGCGTCGGCCGTGCTGCCCGACTCGTAGAGGGCGAAGCCGTACTCGGCGTAGATGCCGGGAGGGATCTTCGTGCCGGCCCGATCGGTCTCCTGGATGACGGCCTTCAACGCGGCGAGGTAGGCCTTCTGGTCCTGGGGGTTCTTGTAGTGGGCGTACAGGGCCTCGTCGTAGTTGCCCCAGCGGTAGCCCGTCGTGCTCGTGGCGCAGGCCGCCGTGGCCGCCGCGAGCGCGAGGATGGCGAATCGGGAGAAGGGTTTGCGCATGTCAGTGCACCCGGATGGTCTTGATCTCGCTCTCCACGAAGATCGTCTGACGGAAGGTGGTCTGCCCGGACGGGTTCCGGATCTCGACGTCGTGGGTCCCCGGCTCGAGCCGGAGCACGTTGGGGCTGCCGGTGTAGGCGGCAGCCGGGCCGATGGTCTTGCCGTCGAGCACGAGCACCGCGCCCGGAGCGGCATCGAGGATGGCGATGGCGGGGCGCGTGTCCACCGAGCGCACCGTGGTGGCGGGAGCGGAGCAGGCGGCCAGGTAGATTCCGAACGGGATGACCAGGAGAAGTTTCTTCATGGGTGGCCTCAGTTGGCGGGAGCGCCGACGTAGAGATTTGCGAGACGCGCCGGGTTCACCGCGCCGGAGGTGATCTCGCACACCGAGCCCTCGTTGGTGTCGGTGTCGCCGAACAGGCTCGTCACCCGGAGGGTCCCCACCTGCGTGGGCGGGAGCGTGATGTCGAACCCGGTCTGCTGGCTCTTCACGGTCTTGCCCGACTCGAAGACCACGAGCGAGTCGCCCACCTGGAGCCCCTGCCGCTTGCCGCCGCCGATGAAGACCTGGGGGCCCTGGACGTCGAGGATGTAGGTCTTCCAGGGACGGTCGGAGAGCTTGGAGACGAGCGCGTCGATGACGTCGGAGATGGCGGCCGCGATGGCCCGGTCGTTCAGCGTGGCGTCGTACTCGGCCTGGCTGCCGAACCCGGCGACCTCGCCGGTGGCGGTGCTCGCCTCGCCCGCGCCGGTGGCGGAGAAGTAGGCGAGGCTGGTCTTCACGTCGACGAGCCGGATGTCCACCTTGGCCTTGGCCACCTGGGTCTTCGTGCTGCTCAGGAACCCGGTCTGGCCGCTCACGGACCGGCCGAACTCGGTGACCGCGCCGATGATCACGGTGTCGGATCCGACGAGCGACGACTGGCCGGCGATCTCCTGCTCCTTCTTGAGCTTGGTGAGGTCGGGGCGCTCCAGCACCACGAACTTGCCCGACTTGATGAGGCGCGAGGCCAGCATGTCGGAGGCCTGCTTCCCGATCACGTCCAGGTCGGCGTCGTACATGAGCGACCGGCCGTAGTTGGTCTCGTTCGAGAAGCGGGCGATCGAGATCTTGGTCTTGTAGCGCTTCTGCTGGGGAACCTGCCGGCTCTCCTGGGCCACGACCTGGTCGGCCTTCGACACGGGAGACTCGGTGGCCTTGGGCGGCGGCGTCACGGTGACGCACCCCGCGATCGAGAGACCCATTCCCAGTGCTGCGAATCGGACGATGTTCATTCCTGCCTCCATGAACGGCGACGGACGCTGCAATCCGGAGATTCCGCCACGTCAGTGTAGTGACTTCCAGTAGACCACGAGATGACCATCCGGGTGCCTGCGAATTATCGAGCCTGTCCATCGATTTTGAAAGAGGTCTCATGATCGTGGCGGACGGCATACCCAACAAACCGCTGGCGCGGCGGGTGCGGGGATGCGCATGGTTCACAAGGGGTGAAGTATCGTGACAGGTCACAGACAAGGAGACAACGGCATGAAACGTATCGTCCTGATCGCCGCCATGGCGCTCTTCCCGCTTCTTTCCCGCGCAGAAGCCCCGACCGCTGGTCCCGCCGCGGATCCCACCGCGCATCGGCATCTGGGCCTCTTCCTCCGGGCGGATGCCGGTCTCGGATACATGGTCATGAAGGGCTCGGGCACCATGTACATCGACGGCCTCACGAGCACGTACCTCCCGTTCGGCGTCACGGCCGGCTACGCGGTGATCGAGAACTTCATCGTCGGAGGCGAGGTGTGGGGCATGACCACGATCGCCCCATCACCCAAGAGCCCGCTCATCCACTACTCGAACCTGTTGCTGGGCGCGGTGGGGTTGAATCTCACCTACTACTTCATGCCCGTGAACATCTACGTCTCGGCAACACCTTCGCTCTCGCTCCTCCGCCAGACCTATGACCAGATACTCGGGATTCCGTTGAGCGGCAGCGCGAACACCAAGGTCGGATTCGGCGGGAAGTTGGCGGTCGGCAAGGAATGGTGGGTCGCGGATCACTGGGGCGTCGGGGTGGCCCTCCAGTTCTTCGTGGGCATCAACGCGGACACCACGAATGTCGACTCGGGTATCACCTGGACCACGCTGGGCGGCGCGGCGGCCATCTCCGCGACGTACAACTGACGCCGAGGATGTCCACGGTCCGCTGGCTCGCCCTCGCGGCTGCCTTCCTCCTCCTCACCGCCGGGGGCGCGAACGCCCAGGACGCGGGCGAGGGCGGGGGGGACGCGGACGCGGGTGGCGGCGGCGACGGTGGCGCGTCCGCGGCGGTCTCCCCCACCTCGAACGCGCTCGTCGCCATCCGTCGCTCCGAGCCGCGCTCGGAGGTGGCGCTCAGCGTGGGTGGCGCGGTGTCGGGCAGGGGCAGGCTCACCGGCTTGCAGCGCGGCGCGCTGGAACTGGAGGGAAGCTGGTCTCCCCGGCCGAGGTGGGAAGTCTTCGCGACCCTGAACGCGGCGGCCTTCCACTCGCTGGTCGGCACCGCTCCGGACGGGACCGTCGTGACCCAGAACAGCATCGCCCTGGGGTCGATGACGGTGGGAACGACCTGGGTGCCCATCTCGCTGCCCGGTGGAAGGTTCGAGGGGGGCTTCTTCCTTCGCTTCCTTCTCCCCACCTCGACCGAGGTGAGCGGCGTCCACGCGGTGGGAGTTCAGCCGGGACTCACCTTCCGAGGCGTGGCCACGCGCTGGCTGGCCTGGTTCGGCGGCGTCTCCTTCCGGGTGAGCCAGACCTGGGGAGCCGTCGCCCTCCCTTCCCCCGTCGGCCTTCGCCTCGCCGACGGCACCCAGACCGGCATGAGCGCGATGCTGGGAATCGCCTTCGTCCCGGTCGCCTGGTTGCGGGTCGTGGCCCAGTGCTCCGGGAACGCCCCCTTCAGCCGGGGCAACAACACCCTCACGCCTGGGCTCGCCTTCCGCTTCGTCCAGGGGCCCCTCGTCGCCGAGATCGGCTCGGGGCTGCCGCTGGGCGGCAGCGTCCGGACGTTCAGCGGCTTCGGGAAGGTCTCCTGGCGATTCGGCGGGTAGCTACCGGTTCCCCGCGAAGTCCCAGCGGCCGGTGAGCCCCACCGACCACATCGCCTGGTAGATGCCGGTCAGCGGGTAGTTGAGCAGCGCCATCCGGGCCTCGACCCCGATCGCGAACGGATCGGGGCGCCACACGAACGCGCTCGCCCCGACGAGGAAGCCCAGCGACATCTGGGACACGGTGTTGACACTCCCCGTGACGTTGGTGCTCACGGCGACGTTGTACAAGGACAGTCCCCCGCGGAGCCGGAACCAGTCGAAATCGAGCCCGATGCCCAGGCTGAGGCCGAGGGCGTAGGACGAGTTGGTCGATTGGATGGTCGTCAGGCCGCCGCCGGGCACGACGACGTTGAGGAACTGTCCGCTCGAGAGGATGGGGACGTAGGCAACGTCCACGAAGGGGTGGGCGAAGTGGTCCCCCCGGTAGGCGACGGTGAGCGCGAAGGCCGGCCCTCCGTTCGACCAGACCAGGCTGGACGGGTCCATCCCGGGGTAGGCAAGCTGCCCGTACCCGGCATAGGCGTCGAGTTCCCAGTTCCAGGGAAGCTTGGCGGCCGCGGCCGTCTGGTCGGCAGGCTCTCCCGCTCGGGCGGCGGAGCAGGCGACGATCGCTAGGATGGCGAGGAGTTTTCTCACGGCGTGGTCACCCGGTACGGGGTGTACGGCGGAACGATGCCGACCATCTCGAAGCGCTGGTTGGCGACCCCGAGGTAGTTGGTGAGGAATCCGTTCGGCACCGACTGGGTCAGGAAGGCGTCCATGGTGGCCGGGTCGTTGATGGTCCAGAACCCCACGAAGAGCCCCTGCATCTGCGCGGATCGAACGTCGTTCGCCATGGGGCCGCGCGTGTAGCGAGGCATCCAGGAGACGCAGGGCGTGTGGATGGCGTCCGAGATGTTCTCCTCGACGAGGCAGTGCTGGCCGGGAGCGAGGTGGCCGGGTTGCCCCGGAGGCACCAGGAGGGCCGCCTGGTAGGTGGTGACGAAGTCCGCGGAGGGGAGGCCGATGATGCCCCGTTCCATGACGGGGATGCTTCCCGGGTAGAGGCAGGCCTTGCCCGGGGGCGCCACTCCGGTCGGGCAGGGCACGAGCCGGGCGGCGAGCTTCTCCATGATCTGGCTCACCGGCACGATGACGTTGGTGGTCTTGCTGTCGAGATAGGTGGGCAGGTTCGTCCGCGTGAAGACGTAGGCCAGCATGTCCTCGACGCGCGGGATGACCTCACCGTTGCGGAGCCGGCAGTTGGCGAGCAGTTCGGCGTAGGTGAAGTCCTCGATCGCCCCGGTGCAGTAGGCACCCTGGACGACATCCGGGCTGAGGCTCAGGTGGAAGAAGACCGGCACCCCGTCCTTGGTGAGGTGGGTGTCGATCTCGAGGTACTCGCCGCCGAGCTGCACCGACAGGATGGCCGTCTCCGGCGTGTTCTCGGAGATCCCGCAGTTCATGACCGTCTGGCAGGCACCGTGGTGGACCCCGACGAAGAAGGTCTTCTTCCCTTCGGAGTTGAGGCGGCTCCTGCGCGCGCGCATCCAGTCCACCGAGAGTGGGATGGCCGGAGCGTTGCTCCCGCTCCCTGTGGTGCCGCGGAACGTGGCGACCGCGGTGGGCGCGGGGCGCGGATCACCGGGACCGTCGCCCGGATGCCAGGCCGGAGCCTGGCACACGTAGTCGACCAGCGACTGCGGACCGACGAAGAGCCGGATGAGACCGGTGCTCTCCGGGGTGGGGTCGGACACGTCGAGGTTGCGCCAGTAGCCCTCGAGGACCAGCTGGGTCACCGGCGGGATGGCGGTGCTGCTCGTGTCGATGAAGCAGGCCGGCTCCATGTTTGCGAAGGCGAAGTGGTCGTAGGCGAGGATGGAGACGGAGGCCTTCATCCCGTCGGAGATGCCGCCGTACTGGCTGGCGTGGATCACGACGTCCGACCCGAAGCGGCTGGTCGTGTTGTAGACGCCCTCCAGGACGTTCTCGAGCGACCAGGGGTTCGGCGGGGGGACTCCGCGGGCCACCAGGCCGCCCGAGGGGAAGGTGGGGGGCTCCATGGAGTTCTGGCGGGTCGCGCAGGCCGTGGAGGCGAGCGCTGCGACGCCGAGTGCGAGAAGTCGGAGCTCAGAATTCATAGCCAGCCATGATCCCGAAGTACCAGATCTTCGCAACGTTGAAGGACTCGCTGGACGCGGTCGCCTCCACGTTGAAGTAGATCGGATAGTTCGCCGCCGTGTTGTAGACGCTGAACCCGTAGTAGATGACGCCGGTCTTCGCGGGGGAGTACTCGACCATGGCCGTCAGCCCGAACCCGGAATAGGCGGGCGCGCTGGGGCTCAGCACCATGCCCCCGAGGTAGGTTGCCTGGTACGCGGTGAGGTAGGCCTCGTACTGCAGCGTGATCCAGGCGTTCCGCTCCACCTGGAGCCCCACCTTGGCCCCGGGATTCACGAGCACGCCCCACCCGGAGGAGTTGAACGAGGTGGTCTCGATGAGGGCCTTGCCGAGCGATCCATAGTAGGCACCCACGTGCGCCATCACCCCCAGGCTGAAGGGGCCGGCGTGGAAGGCCCACTGGCCTCCCGCGGTGAGCTGGTTGAAGAGGACGATGGTCAGCACCTCGGCATCCACGCTGAAGCCCGATCCCAGACCGCGCGTGTACTGGGCGGTGAAGAACGGGGCGACCCACCACATGGCGCCGATGGCCCAGCGGTCCTTGTCCTTGCCCGGACCGTCCGGGAAGAAGGTGAGGCCGCGCTCGGGATAGGCCCAGGCCGTCGTGTCGCGGAGCGCCTTCTTCTCCTGCTCGACGACGATGACCGTGCTGTCCTTGGTCTTGTACTCGCCGACGACCTGGAGAGGGGGCGCCTGTGGGGCGGCGGGCGCGTCGGCCGCAGATGCGGATCCCGCTGCGAGCAGCGCGGCGAGGGCGGCGAGGAGGATCTTCGGTTGCGCGGCTTTCACTTTGGCTCGGCGCTCCGAGTGGGAGGTGGATTCCGGAAAACTTGTGGCTTTCTATTGTTCCCTCCCCGTTCTCGCCACGCGATCTTGATGCGGACCCTTCTGGGTATCGACGTCCTCGTCATCCAGCATCCGGTACTTCGGCCCCTCCGGGTCCTCGTACTGCCCGCTCCGCACCGACCAGAGGAAGCCGAGCCAGGCGGCGATCCCGAGCGCGAGCGAGATGGCGATGAGGTATCCGAGCGACACGCTGGTCTTCTAACGAGCCCGGGCGTCGCCGCGCCGGATCCGGAGTGAGTTGAGCACCACGAAGGTGGAGCTCGCCGCCATGGCGCCCGCCGCGACGATGGGGTGCAGCACGCCCGCGACGGCGAGCGGCACGGCCACCAGGTTGTAGAAAAAGGCCCAGAAGAGGTTCTCCCGGATGATCCGGTAGGTCTTCCGGGAGAGGCGCACCAGCTCCGGCAGGAGCCGGAGGTCGTCCCGGACGAGCACCGCCTCGGCGCTCTCCAGCGTGACGTCGGTGCCGCGCCCCATGGCCACGCCCAGGTCGGCCTGGGTGAGTGCGGGCGCGTCGTTCACGCCGTCCCCGACGACGAGAACCCGCCTCCCGGCCGCCTGCCGTTCCGCCACGCGCTCCCGCTTCCCGGAGGGCGTCACCTCCGCGAAGGCGGAGCGGATGGCGAGACCCGCCGCCACCGCGTCGGTGGTGCGCCGGTTGTCGCCGGAGAGCAACGCCACGCGGATCCCGAGCGCCTCGAGTTCGGCCACCGCCTCGCGCGCCTCGGGGCGGACCGCGTCGGCGACGACGAGCAGGGCCACGAGCCGGGATCCGGCGGCGACGAACGCCACGGTCTCGCCCCGCGCCTCGCGCAGGCGGGCCGCCTGCTCGGCCTCCTCCGGGACGAGGGCGCCCGCCCCGGCCACGAAGCCGCGCGTCCCCACGCGGACGAGCTCGCCCGACACCCTCCCCTCGACCCCGGCGCCGGGAACCGCGCGGAAGGCGATCACCTCCGGCTCGGACCCGGCAAGCGTCCGGGCCGCCTCCACCACCGCCCGTCCGAGGCTGTGCTCGGATCGTCGCTCCACCGCGGCCGCGAGCCGGAGCGCATCGTCGGCGCCTCCCGGCCCCGGCACGGGCAGCACCTCCCGCAGCTCCGGACGCCCGCGGGTCACCGTCCCGGTCTTGTCGAGCAGCGCCTCGTCCACGCCGGCCGCCCGCTCGAAGACGTCTCCGCCCTTCACGAGCAGTCCGCGCGCGGAGGCCGCCCCGGTGGCGAGGAGCACGGCGAGCGGCGTGGCGAGCCCGAGCGCGCAGGGGCAGGCGATCACGAGCACGGAGACCCCGATCATGAAGGCCCTCGCCGGCGGGGTGCCCGTGAGCAGGTGGCCCGCGGTGGCGGCCACGCCGAGGAGCAACATGGCCGGCACGAAGTACCCCACCACCCGGTCGGCCACCGCCTGGATCCGTGGGCGGGAGGCCTGCGCCTCCTCGACCGCGCGGATGATCCCGGAGAGGACCGTGGCCGCACCGGTGCGGGTGACCTCCATCACGAAGGAGCCGTGCAGGTTCACGCTGCCCCCGATGACCGGCGAGGCGGCCACCTTGGGCACCGGGCGCGACTCGCCGGTGACGAGCGACTCGTCCACCTCGCTCGCGCCCTCGGAGAGGACGCCATCGGCCGGGATGCGCTCCCCGGGGACCACCTCCACGAGGTCCCCCGGCGCGAGCTCGGCCACCGGCACGCTGCGGGGGACGAGCCGCCCGTCCTCCGCCCGCTCGAGCCGCCGGGCCTCGCGCGGCTGGAGCGCCGCGAGCCGGGCCACCGCCTCGGAGGCCCGACCCTTCGCGGCCGCCTCCACGTAGCGCCCCACCAGCACGAGCGTCACGATCATCGCGGCGGTGTCGAGGTATACTTCACCGCCAGTGAACATCTGCCACACGCTGTAGGCGAGCGCGGCCCCGGCCCCCAGCGCGATGAGCGCGTCCATGTTGAACCGGCCGTGGCGGAGGCCGGTGACGGTGTTCTTCAGGAAGGGAGCGCCCGAGTAGAAGTAGACCGGGAGCGTGAGCCCGAGCCCCACCCATTCGAGGAGCCGCCGCGTCCCCGGGTCGATCCCCTGGAAGTAGCCGGCGTAGAGGGCGATGGTGATGACCATGAGCTGCGAGGAGAGGAACCCGGCCGTGCCCAGCCGCACGAGCAGGTCGCGGGTCTCGCGCCGCTGCGCCTCCTGCCCCTCGGTCTCGCCGTAGGGCTTGGGCAGGTAGCCGGCCGAGCGGATGCGCCCGAGCACCTCGGGGAGTCCGGTGGTGGCCGGGTCGAATCGGACGCGGGCCCGGTGGGTGGCGTAGTTCACCCGGGCGTAGGCGACGCCGGGCAGCCGCCCCAGGAGTCGCTCGTTCAGCCAGACGCAGGAGGCGCAGCGGATTCCCTCCACGTAGAGGTCCACCTCGGAGAGGCCGTCCTTGCCCTCCCGGACGGCGGCCCGGAAGGCCTCCACCTCCTGCGGGTCCTCCGGCCGGGCGGCGAGCCCTCCTTGCTCCCAGCGCCGCCCCTCGTAGAAGGCGCCGAGCCCCTCCTCCCGGATGAGCCGGTGGATGCCCTGGCAGCCGGTGCAGCAGAAGACCCGCTCGACCTCCCCGTCCCGCTCCCGGACGGCCTCCCGCTCCGGGAACTCGAGGAGGCAGTGGTCACAGCGAGGGGACATGGATGCGGAGCCCTCGCAGGATGAAGAGCAGGCCGAGCAGCGCCACGAGGACGCCGCCGGCCCGGTGGAGG
>SESG01005023.1_pt1 | contig 38806 bp, 40 predicted proteins | sample 3171421 | NCBI WGS metagenome assembly SESG01 (sample SAMN10866946, study PRJNA518727) | freshwater metagenome | biome: subpolar coniferous forest; feature: holomictic lake; material: water; isolation source: holomictic Lake 227, 6 m and 8 m depth | place: Canada: near Kenora, Ontario | collected...
ATACTTCTGATACAGACAGCTTCGATTGGTGATGTGATCCTCGCAACACCGGTGCTGGAAGGATTGCACGCAGCTTACCCATCCGCAGTCATTGATCTCCTGATAAAAAAAGGCATAGAGGGCTTGTTCAGAGAGCATCCATTTGCAGGCAGGCTCATTCTATGGGATAAGTCAAAAAAACACAGCGATGCCTGGAGAATACTGAAGGATTTAAGGCAAAGCAGGTATGATCTCGTGATCAACATTCAGAGATTCGGGCTAACCGGGCTGCTGGCTGTATTATCAGGAGCGGATACCACCATTGGGTTCAGCAAGAACCCGTTTTCATTCCTTTTTACTAAACGCATTCAACACCAGATCGGGAAGGGTGTTCACGAGGTTGAACGTAATCTTTCACTGATCAAACCGTTGATTACAGCTAGCCAGAGAGCGAAAGATTTCGGTATCCCGCCCAGGCCGGTGCTTTATCCATCGGCCTCCGATGAATTCAAGGTCATGACTTACCAGAAACAGCCATATGTCACAATCTCCCCTGCTTCCCTCTGGTATACCAAACAATACCCTGTCGAAAAATGGGCCGAACTTATACAATGCATCCCTGAAGATTTCAGCATTTTTCTTCTTGGTTCTAATTCCGACTCAGGTCTATGCCATGAAATCAAGACTTTAACAGGGCGCGGAAACATCGGTATTCTTGCAGGGAGCCTGAGTCTTCTTGAATCCGCCGCTCTGATGAAGGGAGCCAGGATGAATTATACAAATGATTCAGCTCCCATGCACCTCTCATCGTCGGTAAATGCACCAACATCGGTGGTATACTGCAGCACCATACCAGGGTTCGGGTTCGGACCGCTTTCTGAACTCCACTTCATCATTCAGACTGAGAAACACCTGGCATGCAGGCCATGCGGGCTCCATGGCAGGAGGGTATGCCCGGAGAAACATTTTGATTGTGCGCTGACGATAAGGGCGGATCAATTTCCAAAACTCATCTGAGATTATCCAAAATTATTAGGTAATTTTGTGCTGTTTATTGCATCGCTAAAATGATCAGTGAATCACTGAAACCGGAAGTGTTGTCCTGCCTTGAAATATTACGGGCCGGAGGTACCATATTATATCCCACCGATACCATATGGGGTATTGGCTGTGATGCCACCAATGATGAGGCTGTAAATAAAATATACCGGATCAAGAGGAGGAGTGGCGACAAATCACAGATCATACTGCTCGACAGCGCTAACAAACTTCCGCTTTATGTTGAATCGCTGCCTCTTATCACCTGGGACCTGCTGAGGAACATCACTACCCCCCTTACCATTATTTATCCCAAAGGGAAAAACCTGGCGCCCAATATACTTGGGGAAGATGGTTCGGTAGCCATTCGCATAGTGAACCATGATTTCTGCAGGGAGATGATCCGTGAATTCGGAAAGCCGATTGTTTCGACCTCTGCGAACCTTTCGGGCGACCCCAACCCTCAGAGTTTTCAGGCAATAAATCCCGCTATCCTTGGCTGTGTTGATTATACCGTTGCTTTATATCATGATGTTGTTTCATCACTGAGGCCTTCAAGGATCATCAAATTATACGAAAACGGGGAATTTGACGTTATCAGACCTTAACCAGCCTGTTTTAATGAACCTTCCCCGCTTCACTCTCCTTTTTGTATTACTCCTTATAGCTTTCCCGGTTTTCGTGCTTAGTGAAAACGTTAAAAAACATACCATTTCGGGCAAGGTAAGTGATAAGAATGACGGTGAATCGCTGGTCGGGGCAACAATATTCGTGAAGGAACTGAAGACGGGCTGCACCACCGACCCATACGGGAGGTTTTCGCTTACGATCCCTGAAGGGAAATACACTATCCTGTTCGCATATATTGGTTATACAACCGTAAATCTCGAGTTGACTCTCGATAAAGACATAATCCTCAAGATGGAACTGGCCTCGGAGCAGAAGGAATTGCAGGAGGTCGAAGTAAAAAGCGAAAGAAACGACCAGAATGTCGCGAAACCCGAAATGAGCGTCTTCAAAATGGACATCAAAACCATACAGAAGATCCCGGCCCTGATGGGTGAAGTTGACGTGATCAAGGCAATTCAGCTTTTACCCGGGGTTCAGAGTGTAAGCGAAGGATCCAGCGGTTACAGCGTAAGGGGAGGCGCACCTGATCAGAACCTTATCCTGTTAGATGAAGCTACAGTTTACAATGCATCCCATCTGATGGGTTTTTTCTCGGTGTTCAATAATGATGCTGTGAAAGATGTCAAACTGTTCAAAGGCGACATCCCTGCGAATTATGGCGGAAGACTTGCTTCTGTCCTCGACGTTCGTATGAACGAGGGTGATTCGAAAGGTTTCCAGATTAACGGTGGGATTGGGATCATTGCAAGCAGGCTGACCTTTGAAGGCCCGATAATCAAGAACAGATGCTCTTTCATCGTCTCCGGCAGGCGCACATATGCTGACCTTTTCCTGCCTTTATCATCAAACAAAGCCCTTCAAAACAACCACTTGTATTTTTACGATCTGAATGCAAAGATCAACTTTGTGATCAACGACAACAACCAGATCTTCCTTTCGGGATATTTCGGCAGGGATGTATTCAGTAATCAGTTTGCAAAAATGCGCTGGGGCAATGGCACCGGGACATTCCGCTGGAATCACATTTTTTCAAAAAAATTATTTTTCAATCTTACCGCGGTGTACAGCGATTACCGGTACCTTCTCGGGACACCCAGCGGGCAGTCGAATTCGTTTGAATGGAATGCCAACCTCAGGGATATTGGCACCAAAGGAGATTTTTCCTGGTATTTGAATTCAAACAATACCCTGAAATTCGGTGGCGCTGTGACCTATCACATGATAGCCCCTGGTAAAGCGGGAGGCATAGGCAGCGAGACGGTTTTCACGACCGTGGAGGTACCGAACAACTACTCCATCGAATCGGGTGTGTATATCACTAACGAGCAGAAGATCGGCCCTCATTTCGTTGCAAAGTACGGACTGCGGATGTCTTTGTTCCAGAATATCGGTCCCGGTACTATCTATAATTATACACCAAACTATGTAGTGATCGATTCAACGGTTTATAAACCATGGAGGATCTACAATACCTATTGGGGTGTTGAACCCAGGATAGGCCTGCTTTACGAATTCAATGAAAAATCATCAGTTAAAGCAAGCTATGCACGCACATTTCAGTACCTGCAGCTTGCCCAGAACTCTTCGGCAGGCACTCCTCTGGATATCTGGTTTCCTGCAAGCCCCAATATCAAGCCCCAGATCAGCGACCAGGTAGCATTTGGTTATTTCAGGAATTTCAGGCATAATACCATCGAAACCTCTGTCGAAGTGTATTATAAATGGATGCAGAATGTTATCGATTTTAAGAATTTTGCGCAGTTGCTTTTGAGCGACACTCTCGAAGGACAGGTGAGGACAGGGACCGGCAATTCCTATGGCATCGAATTCCTGGTAAGGCTTAACGAGAAGATTGTAAGCGGATGGGTCAGCTATACATATTCCAGGTCGTTCCGTGACATCCCCGACATCCAGGCAACCCCATATCCCGCACCTTATGACAAGCCAAACAATATCAGCATAGTATTGAACTTCCAGGTTGCCAAACGCTGGAACATCAGTGCAAACTGGGTATATGCCACAGGGGCGCCGGTGACTTTCCCTACAGGCAGGGCCCTGATCGCCGGGAAAGTCGTTCCTATCTATTCTGACCGGAATGCTTACCGCTACCAGGATTATAACCGCCTTGACCTTGCTGTTACATTTTCGTCAAAACAAAAGCCCAATCGGAAGTTCTCATGGGACCTGAACTTCTCGGTTTACAATGCATATAACCGTCATAATACCTGGTCGATCAACTTTGTTCAGGACAATACTGACCCAAATGTCACCTATGCCGAAAAAGTATACCTGTTCGGCATCATACCATCAGTCACATTTAATTTCCATATCGGCCATGATTAAGTTCCTCTTACGCTTTCTTGTCATCCTGATCGCTTCCGGATGCACCGAGAGGATCAATATGAATCTCGATGATTCCTACACCAGGCTTGTGGTCGACGGGGGTATTACAACCGACAGCCTGGAGAGGACAGTACGCCTGACTAAATCGGCCAGCTATTTCTACAACCAGCCCCCTCCTGTGATAAGCAATGCAGTTGTCACTCTCAGCGATGGTTCCTTCCTCGATACTCTGAAGGAGGAACTCCCGAATAATCCGGGCAGTTACAGCATCGACAGTAACTTCAGAGGGGTCATCGGAAAAACTTACAACCTGAACATTTCTTTGCGCGAGCCTATTGGAGCTCATTACGAGTACGCAGCTTCCTGTAAGATGATGAAAGTCGCAAGGCTGGACTCCGTTTCGGTTGAATTCAATCCCGACATGGGAAAAAACGGATACTGGCTCGTAAAAATATATGCCCAGGAACCGGGGGACGAGGTCAATTATTACCTTCTCAAATATTATCGCAACGGAAAGCTGATGTCTGATTCAATTCAAAAATGGGTTACAAGCGACGATAAGTATTTCAACGGAAGTTATATCAACGGGCTTATTGCATTTCGGATCAACAACAACCATCCCTGGGAAACACTCCACGCGGGTGACACCTTGTTGGTTCAGATGAGCGGCATCACAAGGGAGTACTATAATTTTGTTCAACAGGTTCAGTTTGCCGGAATACAGATTCCTTTCTTCTCAGGCCCTCCTGCAAACGTTGAAGGTAATATCGATAACGGCTCCATTGGCTTCTTTACAGCATACTCCAACTCGTATGCCCGGCTAATCCTTCGGTCTAAAAAATAATTGTTGTATATTCGCATATATTAACCTGAAGGCTTTTTGTCATGGATTCTTCTATTTATGCCATTTCTCCTGTAGACGGAAGATACAGGAAAACAACTGAGAAACTCGCCCTTTACTTTTCCGAGTCGGCCATCATCCGATACAGGGTTGAAGTCGAGGTGGAATATTTCATCGCCCTTTGCCGCATTCCCCTGCCCCAACTGATAAATTTCGACAAAAAGGCCTTCCCGAAACTCCGGAAGATCGTCGCCGGCTTTTGCGAAACCGATGTAAACCGGGTAAAAGAACTGGAGAAGGAAACCAACCATGATGTAAAAGCAGTAGAATACTTCCTGAAAGAAAAATTCAGGACCATGGGACTCCATGAGTATTCTGAATTTATTCATTTCGGACTTACCTCCCAGGATGTTAACAATACGGCTTTCCCGATGGCCACAAAAGATGCCTTTGCCGAAGTCTACCTGCCCCTCCTTGAAGAGGTGTTCAATGTTATTTATGAGCGGGCACAGGAGTGGAAAGGGATACCCATGATGGCCCATACGCACGGCCAGCCTGCCTCCCCTACTACGATAGGCAAAGAACTCTATGTTTTTGCTGAACGGCTTGGATCGCAGATTGCCCTTCTGCAATCGCTCAGGTTTGAAGGAAAATTCGGTGGAGCTACAGGAAATTTCAACGCACATAAAGCCGCATATCCCGATATTGACTGGATTGCATTTGCCGACCGATTCCTTGAAAAGACACTCAGTCTCAAGAGGCAAAAGACAACTACCCAGATTGAACATTACGACAATCTTGCCGCCCTGTTCGACAACCTTAAGAGAATAAACACCATACTTATCGACCTTGACAGGGATATCTGGACATACATCTCGATGGAGTATTTCAAACAGAAGGTAAAAAAAGGCGAGACAGGTTCCTCGACCATGCCTCATAAGGTGAATCCCATTGATTTCGAAAACTCAGAAGGGAACCTGGGGATCGCAAATGCTTTGTTTGAACACCTCTCGGCCAAGCTGCCCGTAAGCCGTCTGCAAAGAGACCTCACCGATTCAACCGTGATCAGAAATACAGGGGTTCCTTTCGCCCATTCGGTCATAGGCCTGAAATCCCTGTTAAAAGGCCTCGACAAGCTCATTCTTAACAATGAAAAGCTGCAGCAGGACCTGGAAAACAACTGGGCTGTTGTTTCTGAAGCTATTCAGACGATTCTGAGGCGTGAAAAATATCCCAACCCCTACGAGGCACTGAAAGACCTCACAAGAGGGAACCAGCATCTCGGCCGGGAAGTGCTTCACGGGTTCATCGACACGCTTGCCATTGATAAAAAGATTAAAAACGAATTGAAAAAGATCACCCCCCAGAATTACACCGGCATCATCGATATCTGATATGAAAGTCAGCGGGTTCACTTTTGTAAGAAATGCACTGAAGTTCGACTACCCTGTTGCAGAAGCCATTCGGTCTGTACTGCCTTTATGTGACGAGTTCATTGTAGCGGTTGGGAATTCTGATGACGGCACCCGCTCTCTCATCGAATCAATTGATCCGCGGAAAATCAGAATTATCGATAGCATCTGGGACGACAAATTGAGGCAAGGCGGAAGCGTTCTTGCCGTTGAAACCAACAAAGCCCTGGATGCAGTCTCAGCCGGCAGTGACTGGGCTTTTTATGTGCAGGCGGATGAGGTGGTCCATGAAAAATACCTCGAGGTTATAAGGAACGGCATGGAACGTTGGAAGGATCATGACAGGGTAACCGGATTATTGTTCAATTATCTTCATTTCTTCGGCTCATATGATTATGTGGCCAGCTCCCGTGAGTGGTATCGGAAGGAAGTCAGGATTATCAAAAACAACCGGGCCATCCGATCTTACAAAGACGCACAGGGATTCAGAAAAGATGGAGTGAAACTGAACGTAAAACCGCTCGAAGCATGGGTTTACCATTACGGCTGGGTGAAGCCTCCGGCTTCACAGCAGGCCAAGCAAGAGTCTTTTAACAAGCACTGGCATGACGATGAATGGATGAAACAAAATGTCCTCCCTGCAAATGAGTTTGATTACAATATCGTGGGCGGACTAAAAAAATTCACGGGTAGCCATCCGCAGGTTATGAATGCAAGGATACTTCTGAAAAACTGGGATTTCACCCCCGATCCCGGTAAGAACAAGTTGCCAGGAACCAGGAAACTGCTGCAGGGAATTGAAAACAGCATTGGATGGCGTATCGGTGAGTACAAGAATTACAGGATCGTATGAGTAAACCCTGAAAATCAAAACCATGAAACACCTGCCAAATGTACTTGTCGTTGATGATGATCTTGAACAACTCAATTACCTCAAGTCGATTTTAAAAGGGATGAGCCTTAACCTGATCCTGGCGGCAAGCGGCAAGATTGCACTGGAGAAGACGGCCGGCATTGACCTTGCCCTGGCAATAATAGATGTTCGGATGCCGAACATGGATGGATTTGAACTTACCAAAAGAATGAACCAGGCCAGGCCTGATGAAAAGGTCCCTATCATTTTTCTTACAGGAGATTACTATATTGAATCGAAGATTTACGAAGGATATTCATCGGGAGCTGTAGATTACATTTTTAAGCCGGTCGACACACTTGTATTCCGTTCCAAGATCCAGGTGTTCCTTGAATTGTACAGGCAGAAGTGCTTGATCATTCAGAAAACTGAGGAATTGAAGAAATCTGCAGACGACCTGCAACAGACAAATACTGCTCTAAGAAACAGCGAATTAAAATACCGTTCATATGTTGACCATGCCCCTGATGGTGTTATTATTTCGGACCGGAAAGGAAAATTCATTGAGGTAAACGAGGCAGCCTGCATTCTGACCGGGTATGGCAAAGATGAGCTGATCGGCCTGAGTTTCGAGAACCTGCTCCATGAAACGCATCTTACGGCAGGAAAGACTTTCCTGAAAAGCCTTGTAAGGGATGGCAATGCAGGGGCGGATCTGATGATGCATCAGAAAAACGGAACCGAATTCTGGGTCAGTATTGAAGCTGTCAGGCTGACCGAAGAAAGGTACCTGGGTTTCGCAAAAAATATAACGCTCAGGAAACAGGCAGAGATAAAGATCATGGAGCAATATCGTTTCCTGAACACCCTGCTCGACACCATCCCCAACCCGGTTTTTCAGAAAGATCTTGATGGACGTTACAGAATATTCAATGCCGCCTTTGAAAGATTCCTTGGGAAACACCATACCGAGATCTATGGCAAATCATCGTTTGAGGTTTCACCCAGGGAAGAAGCCGAGGAATTTACCAGGAGGGATAAGGAATTGATTGATAAAGGCGGGATCCAGAAATACGAATGGAAAGTCACGGGAAAAGGTGGGAAAAAGAATGACCTGATCCTTGACAAAGCGCTGATCAGGGATGAAAACGGGCAAATTAACGGGATAATCGGTATTATCTCTGACATCACAACGAGGAAAGCAGCTGAGGAAGAAGTTCTGAGCAGGGAAAAAGAGTTGAAAGCCATCCTGAACTCCCTGCCAGAAGCAATTTTTCTAATGGATAAGGACGGGACTATTATCGTTAACAACGGGGAACTCGGCAGGCAGCTTGGCCTTGATCCTGATGAACTGAAAGGAAGAAAGATCAGTGAAATCATTCCTGCAGCACTTGTAAAAACAAGGAAACCCAAGATCGACAGTGTATTCAAAACGGGAGAACCCTTATCTTTTGAAGATGAGTATGCGGGCCGTTGCTACAAAAGCTCAATTTACCCTGTACTTGCAGAATCCGGAAAGACCGTAAGAGTTTCAATCCTGAGCCTGGATGTAACTGAACGAAAAATCGCTGAGCAGGCGCTTAAAGTCAGTGACGAGAAATATAAAACCCTGCTGGACGCCTCCCCCGACGGAATTCTCCTGATCGACCTCAACGGCATCATTACTGAGGTGTCGGAAATCGGGCTTGAGTTGTTTGGGGCTGATTCCCGTGAAGAGTTGGTCGGAATGCATTTCCTGAGGTTTGTTCCACCCAACGAGAAATCCACTCTTAAGGAGATCATTGAAAAAACAATGAACGAAGGCCTGGCACAAAACATTGAATTAAAGATCAGGAAAAAAAAGGATTCAATTTTTGTAAGCGAAACCAGTACAACCCTGATCCAGGGCCCCCGTGGCATTCCATTATCATTCATGATCATCATCCGTGACATTTCTCAGAGGAAAAAGATCGAGACTAAACAGTTGCATGCCGACAGGATGGCAAACCTGGGAGAGATGGCATCGGGTATTGCCCACGAGATAAACCAGCCATTGAACATCATCTCGATGGTTGTCGACAAGATTCTTTTCGATGCGGCAAAGACTGAGACCATCGGGTATGACTTCCTGAAGAGAAAAACCGAAAAGATCTTTGAGAATATTACCCGGATGAGAAACATCATTGACCATATCAGGGCATTCTCAAGAAGCCATGACGATTATGTTTTAACCGCCTTTGACATCAATAAAAGCATTGAGAATGCCACCACTATGATCATGGAGCAGTTTAAACATCTTGGCATAAGGCTTAACCTCGAACTCGACAAGTCTATTCCCCAGGTCTTCGGTAACACATTCAAATTTGAGCAGGTAATAGTTAATTTACTTGTAAATGCGAAAGATGCTGTTCTTGAGAAAAAGAACAAGATGACGGAACCGTATGAAATGATCATAGGGATAAGGTCATTTCATGAAGACCAATCCCTTGTTGTTGAATTGGCTGATAATGGCATAGGGATCAGTACCGACGACATCAACAACGTCATCCTCCCGTTTTATACCACCAAGGATGAAGGCAAGGGCACTGGTCTGGGCTTATCAATATGTTATCAGATCATCAAGGAAATGGACGGAACAATTGAGATCACCAGCGATAAGACCAGCGGCACCAGGGTGAAACTCGTGCTCGATTACCAAAAGAAGAAACAGTCATGACAAAACAAGAGAAAATTCAGATCCTTATCCTGGATGATGAAAAACAATTTACCGAGGAACTCAGCGGCTTTTTTGAAGGATCTGATTATCAATCTTTTGAAGCGAATACTGCGGAAGAGGGAAAGCGTATACTAAATAATAATGAAATTGACCTTCTGATCCTTGATGTAAGGCTTCCCGGGGTAAACGGACTCGATATCCTCAAAGAGGTAAAACTGCAATACCCGGTTATGGAGGTGATCATCATTTCGGCACATGGGGATATGGATACTGTGATCAAGGCCATGAGGCTGGGAGCGTTTGACTATTTGCGCAAGCCATTCAGGTATATCGACATCCAGATTGCCATCGAACGGACGCAGAAATATCTGCAGATGCAAAGAAGGCTCAAGCAGATGGAGGAAAGGAATTCTCTGATCTCGAAAACACTTGAGCAAAAGATCAACAGGGAGTTCATCGGTGTAAGTCCCCAGATCAGGGAAGTTTATGACCTGGCCGTCACTGCTGCAAAATATCCCGATGCCAACGTACTGATCACTGGTGAGAGTGGTACAGGCAAGGAGAATATTGCAAGGATCATACATTATTCAAGCTCCAGGAAAGATCATGTTTTTTGTGCAGTAAACAGCAGCGCTGTTTCTGAATCCCTGCTTGAAAGCGAGTTCTTCGGGCATAAAAAAGGTTCATTTACAGGGGCTGTTTCAGACAAAATGGGTTTCTTCGAGGTTTGTCATGAAGGAACACTTTTCCTGGATGAGATTGCCGATATGCCTGTAAACCTCCAGGCTAAAATTTTACGGGCAACGGAGGAGAAGGTTATTACGAGGGTCGGTGACACAAACCAGATCCGTACCGACTTCCGCATTATCTCAGCTACCAACCATGATATTGAAAAAAGGGTCGAAAAGAAACAATTCAGACTTGACCTCCTGCACCGTCTCAACACCTTACATATTCACATACCTGCCTTGCGTGAAAGGCCCGAAGACATTAAACCTCTTCTGAATTATTTCGTCGACTCCTATTCGGTCAGATTCGGGAAACCCAACCTGAAGGTCACAAAGGAGGTTTACGATGCCCTGCTGAAATACGGATTTCCCGGAAACGTAAGGGAACTGAGGAATATGACTGAAAGAGCAGTCATCCTCAGTAAAGGGAGCCTGCTTGGCTTAAAAGATTTTCCGGTAAAAGCGTCAAAAGCAGATAGCGACGACAAGGCAGAATCGGTCAACCTTAGGACATACGAGGTAAAGCTTATCAGGAAAGCCTTGTCATTAACCGATTTCAATCTGAAGGACGCCTCTGAACTTCTCGGGATCCACCGTGATGCTTTAAGCCGGAAAATGAAGAAGTTCAACATCAGTATAAGTAAGGCAGAACAGTAGCGCATTTTCGCTTACATAAGCGATTATTTCGAAAAAACAGGCCCTGAATGTCCATTACACCGACCTGACATTTCGCAATCGCTAAAAAATAAACATTTTTTTCCCTTTTGTAATCAGCGTGTTAACCTAAACGGATGAAGGTTCTTCACCCGGTTCGTATTTTGTGGTCCGCCCTTTGCATAGTATAACGCAACAAGAGGTAAACCGTCCCTCGAACATTCAAGTACGGCATACATAAACCAAAATAGGAGATTAAAAAAATGGCAGTAGAAAAGACCATCGGTTCATCCAGCCTCGTTGAGGTGATCGACCGTATCCTCGACAAGGGTGTCGTTGTAGATGCATGGGTAAGAGTATCATTGGTTGGTATCGAGCTGCTTGCTATTGAAGCAAGAGTTGTCGTTGCCTCTGTTGAAACATACCTGAAGTATGCAGAAGCAATCGGTTTAACTGCAAAAGCTGCATAAGGCTTAACAGTTAAGCGCAATTCTTGCTAAAGTATCCTTCACAGGCAACCCGCCCTGAAGCATGGTTTACCAGGAATTTCTCTTTTTCTACAGAATTTCATCCTCTCCCATTCAGTACCATTTCAAACCAAATAACATATGAATCCTAAACCTGAATTAAACCTTGATGGTTTTTTTGAAAGTATTATCACTTCATATGAAACCCGTATTCAAAAGATACAATCGGCTTTCCAGTCTTCGGAAATCATCACAGAATCATCACATAATTTATTTGACAGTGTTCATAATTCCCTCAATGACCTGAAAAAAGAAAGGGACATACTGAACTCAAAGCTTTGCGAGACCCTGGCAAAAAACGGATCCCTCAGAAAAAAGGATTATAACACCATGATGTCGGGCATTTTATCATTGCTTGATGAGAAAGAAAGAGAAGCAGAAAGGCAGTTTCTCGGTTTTCTTGAATCCCAGAAACAAACTGCCCAGTCGCTGAAGAGCAGCCTGCTTGGCATGAAAGACCTAAGCATTCAGGATGCAGGCGAAAAAATTTCAATATTCAAGGACCAGCTCCACGAGATCACAAAGCTGCAGGAACAGAGAAAAGAAACTGTGATGAAGACCTTCACGGATTTTCAGCAGATGCATAATAAAATGATCGGATGTCTGGAGAGACTTCTTGAAAACGGCGATCATGTTCATGTTCAGGATGTAAAAAATGCCAAAGAACAGATAATAAAGCAACTCAACTAATACAGGCAACCAAAAAATCACAAACATAGGAGATAAAAAAATGGGACTAGGTTCACAAATGAAAAATCTGAGCGAAGAGTTACTTTCTTCGTTCAAACAACGTATTAAGGCCAATGAAGATCTCGTAAGCGAGGTACAGAAAACCCTGGAAAACTTCCGGAAGGATCACCAGGAAATGGCCGATGTTATCAATGCTAACGCAGCTGCCCTAAGAAAAGGATTAGCAAAGGGAGAGAAGGAACGGCTGAACACCTATAAAGGAATGATGAACGGCATCCATAATACAATCACCTCCATTCAGAAGGAGGTTGTGGATATCCAGAACAGCACTCTCAGTATGATCCATGACTTTACGACCGACAGGGCAAAGATGGCCGGAGAGCTTAATAAATTCTTTGCAAAGGGGCAAGCTGACCGCAGGCACAACGAAAAGACCAGGATGAAAGATTTTGATGCTATGATGAAAAACATCAACGATGATATAAGCAGCATTAATGATGAGGTGGCGGCTATTTTCAAGAACACCAACGACATGCTTGAACGTTTTGAAAAAGAGCATAAGGACATGAGTGAAGAACTCAGGGCTGAACTAAGTAAAAATCTCAACGAAAGAGTAGATTACACCAGGAATTTACTGAACGGCTTCCAGAAGAAACTCGCAGAGATCAGCAAAGAGAACCAGAAGATGGCCCAGAAGCTGAGGAAAGACCTTGACAAAGGCGAAGCTGAAAGGATGAGTGACTATGCTGAGATAATGAAAGGCATCAATGTCTCGATCAAGGGTATACGTACCGAAGTCAAGGGCATCAGGAATTCAACTGCCGCCATGCTCGACGACTTGTTGCTTAACAGGAACCAGGCTGCATCGGAATGGAGTAAAATGCAGTCAGCCATGGCTCAGATAAGGAAAACCGGTACAGTAAAAGCTCCTAAGGAAACTGCAAAAAAAGCAGAAAAACCCGAAGTTAAAAAAGTGGCTGTCCCTGAACCAGTGAAAGAAAAAATCGCTGAGCCAGCCCCCGCTAAGGCAGAAAAAAAGATCGTAGTCAGGGAAGAGAGTATTATTCCTCCTGCTCCCCAGGAACCAATGGCTCTGAAGGAAAAAGTCCTTGATTTCATCAAGAAACATCCCAAGGGTGTGAAAATATCTGCTATGGAGCAGCCGCTGGGTGAAACAAGGATGAAACTCGGATTTGTCGCCAAGAACCTTCTTGATGAAGGCAAAGTTCTGAAGATCGAAAACGTATACTACCCCAAGCCCAAGCTTAACAAATAATGATCTCCTGAGTCATGATCAAAACTATCACATGCTCATTTTGTGGGGGAAAGAAGAAGGATCCTTTTGACCTTCTTTCCCCCGTTTCTTATTGTCTTGTTTGTAAAGGCAGCGGGCTGGTTGAAGTGGAGGAGCCTGTTAACAGGTGTATTTTCTGTTCCGGAACCGGCAAAAATCCTCTGGGCGCCAGGATTGCATGCATTGTTTGCGGTGGCAAAGGATATTACAAGTGTAATAGCACCCTGGTCTGTTCGGCCTGCAAAGGTTCCGGAAAATCAACTGACGGTTTGCCCTGCGCGCGTTGCGGAGGCAAGGGATTCGAAGGGGCCTGACCATGGACACAACAATGATAGGGAAAAGTCTCAGAAACAGTATTCAGAAAAGACAGGAAGCTATCAAGGCTTACAAATCCAGGAAGGAGGCGTTCCTGAAAGCAAAACAAGAGATTACGGCCGAAATAGAACAGGCGAAGCTCCTCTGGAAGAACACAATGGCACAGCTCCCCGACCAGGACTTTGATCAGTGAACAAAAGGCAAACCAGGCTACCAACAATTCAACCAATTCTGCTATGAACAATAATGAAATGAACACCGTACTTGAGCTCAAGCCCATGTCGAATTTTGTGGAGACGGATTATATTAAAGATATAACCGGACGCAGTCTTACTTACATCAAGGCAGGTTTTCCGGTCCATTTCAGGGGGCCGTCAGGAACGGGTAAAACAACCGTAGCCATGCACCTGGCAAGTAAAATAGGCAGGCCTGTCGTTATTATTCATGGCGATGCAGAATATAAGACGTCGGATCTCATAGGAAGTGAACAGGGATATAAGTACAAGAAGCTCGATGATAAATTCATCCACTCCGTACATAAATACGAGGAGGATATGAGCAAACAATGGGTGAATAACCGCCTGACGATAGCTGTCAAAAATGGTTTCACCCTGATCTACGACGAATTCACCCGTTCACGTCCGGAGGCCAACAATATTCTTCTCCCAATACTGCAGGAAAGGATGCTCAGCACATCAGCGGCCAAGGAAGAAGATTACTATATGAAAGTACATCCCGAATTCCGGGCTATCTTCACATCGAACCCTGAAGAGTATGCCGGGGTCAACCGCACCCAGGATGCACTCCGTGACCGCATGGTGACCATGGACCTGGATCATTTTGATTATGAAACCGAGCTCAAGATCACCAGGGCCAAATCAGACCTTTCACTTAAGGATACAGAGATAATTGTAAGGATTGTCAGAGGTCTTAGGGAATCTGGCAAGACTGAATTCGATCCTACCATCAGGGGGTCTATTATGATTGCAAAGACCCTGGCAACCCTGAAAACGACGCCATCCAAATCAAAGGATATGTTCCGCAAGATCTGCCAGGACATCCTGACATCCGAAACGAGCAGGATAGGCTCGAAAACAAACCAGGAGAAAGTCAGGACCATCGTGGATGAACTGATCGAGCAATTCATTAATAAAAATTAGGCAGCGGAGCGGGAGAAGTAAAAAAATAAATTTAATCAGGTTTTCAAAACTCAGGTATATGCCAATATCCAGCGGAATAAAAGGGCTTCAGAGCATCAAAAGCATGCAGAGCGTGGTTAAATCAGGTATTCCCAACAAGGAAGATTCTGATTTCATCAAATTATATATGCTTGAAAAAGAAAGGTCACGATTGAAGAGCGAAGAGATCCGGATCATCCAGCGGCTTGAGATCATTCAGGGCAGGCTTAAGGAAATCCAGGTTTATTATGACCAGAAGGCAGGCGACATGCATACTCCCGTGCAGGCTGAAAAGCCAAAAAAGTCAAAGAAAGACGAAAAGAAAGAATGGAAAACAATGTCTATAGACTACTAAAAACAATGTACAATGGCTGAAATGACTCATTCTTTGCAGGCGACCAACCTTGCCGACATCCTTGAGAGGGTACTCGACAAAGGCATAGTGATTGCAGGTGACATCAAGATACAAATTGCCGACATAGATCTTCTGACCATCAAGATCAGGCTGCTGATCGCCTCGGTTGACAAGGCAATGGAGATGGGGATCAACTGGTGGCAGGAAGACACCTACCTTTCGACAAAAGCCAGGGAAAAAGAGCTCATGCAGCAGCAGCAGGACCTCGAAGCCCGCCTGATAAAGCTCGAAGCCATCAGCAAACCGCAATAAAAAAAACCTTTAAAATTCTGATAATATGGAAAAGGACAAGAAAAAAAAGGAAAACGAAGAGGCCGATTTTGATCTTTTCGGGCTTGGCGGACTGTTCAAAGGCATTGAAAAGCTCGTTGACCTTGCCGGGAAACTAGAAGAGAATGGCGGGATTAAAAAAGAAGGAGAGATCAACTTTGATCATTTAAAGAAAGGGATGAAAGGGGTTTACGGTTTCACCATCAATACTGCGGGAGGCGGGGCTCCGAAAGTTGAAACTTTCGGAAACATTAAGAAAACTCCTGAAGGGCCCAAAGTAGATGAAGAAAGGGAACCCATCACCGACATCTTCAATGAAAAAACCGAAGTCGTGGTGATTGCCGAGATGCCAGGCATCGAAGATAATGAAATCAAGATCGAGCTTAAGGAAGACATGCTTGAAATTTCTGCAGCAGGGAAAAACCGGACATACAGGAAAGAATTGCTGCTGCCGGTGAAAGCCATTAAGAAAAATCTGAGGCATAAATTTACAAATGGAATCCTTGAGATAAGGATAAAAAAATAAGGCGATGGCACTATCTGGCTTGGAGAACAGCGACCTGAAACTGATCATTTTCGGCGGAAAAGGCGGTGTTGGAAAAACCAGTTGCGCCTCAGCCACGGCCATTGCTTTGGCCAGAAACTTCAGAACACTTCTGATTTCTACTGATCCGGCACATTCTGTTTCGGATTGCCTGGAACAAAAAATAGGCTTCAAGGTTACAAAAGTTGAAGGCATGGAAAAGCTTTGGGCTATAGAAGTAATTGCAGACGAGGCGCTCGCCGGATTTAAAAGCGAGCATCTGCCAGAGCTCAAGAAACTCCTTGAAACCTCTACCAGTCTTGACAATGAGGACATTGATGATCTGTTGACGCTCTCGATACCCGGTATCGATGAGGTCATGAGTTTTAAGACCATTATTGATTTTATAGAGGAAGGCGGATATGAGAAGTATGTTGTCGACACTGCTCCCACCGGGCATGCCCTCCGGCTTATCTCCTCACCGAAGCTACTCGATGACTGGATCAAGGTCGCTGCAAGGATGAGATGGAAGTACCGGTATATGGTTACAAGTTTTTCAGGCTCATATAAACCTGATGAGGTAGATGCATTCCTATTGAGCCTGAAGAAAACCGTCAAGCGGATCGAGAGTATTTTAAAAGACAGGACAAAATGTGAATTTATCCCGGTATGTATTCCTGAGGTTATGGCGATCAAGGAAACTGAGAGGCTGCTCGAAAACCTGGGCAGTTCGGAAATTGTTCCCAGGCAGATCATTCTGAACAACGTTATGGTATCGGAAGGTTGCGATTTTTGTAGAGAAAGAAAAGCCGGACAGGCACCATACATTCAGCAGATTGCGACGTTGTTCCCGGATCTGGATAAAGCAGAAATTCCCGTATTTGCAAGGGAGATCAAGGGTGTGAAGGCATTGGATGCATTAACAAAAATACTGTTCAGTGAGAAAACATCATAAAAAAAATCATCACCATTAAAATTTAATATCACTAATCATGGCAGCTTTAAAAAGTGAAACATCAATGAGGGTAAAAGAAGCCCTGCTGAAGGACGTCGGGAGAGCTATTGCCAGGATAGATCCGAAAGACATGAAGGCACTTTCACTTGAGAGCGGGGACGTGGTTGTGATTGAAGGCAAACGGCCAACCCCTGTCAAGATCATGCCATGCTATCCGGAAGACAGGAACAAGGGAATAATCCAGATTGACGGGATCAGCCGCGAGAATGCCCAGGCAGGAATCGATGAAAAAGTTAAGCTTATCAAAACCGACTGCCGTCAGGCCTCCAAAATCAAACTGAAACCCGACACCAAAACAGGCTCCCTGTTCAAAGCCGATGATGCAAAATATATAGGCTCCCTCATCAACGGTTTGCCGGTAAGCAAAGGCGACAAGGTCAGGGCGATTTTATTCGGATCCCGTTCTGTCGATTATACGGTGACCGGCACCAATCCGGAGGGTATTGTTCTTATCCATCCGAATACGGTTTTCCAGCTTGAACTCACAAAGCAGGAAGGAGAGCAGAAACGCAGGGTTTCATACGAAGACATCGGTGGGCTCGGAAATCAGGTTCAGCGGATCAGGGAGATGATCGAGCTTCCGCTGAAATACCCGGAGATTTTTGATCGCCTGGGAGTTCAGCCTCCCAAGGGCGTATTTCTGTACGGTCCCCCGGGCACCGGAAAAACCCTGATCGTAAGAGCAGTCGCTCATGAAACCGATGCATATTTCATTAGTATCTCCGGTCCGGAGATCATGGGTAAATTCTATGGAGAAAGTGAAGGACGAATAAGGAAGATCTTCGAAGAAGCCCAGGCTCATGCCCCTTCGATAATTTTCATTGACGAGATCGATGCCATCGCTCCAAAGAGGGAGGATATGGGAGGCGAAAAGCAGGTTGAAAAGAGGGTTGTGGCACAGCTGTTATCTCTGATGGACGGGCTAGAGTCAAGAGGCAAAGTGATCGTTATCGGAGCCACCAATATTCCCAATTCAATAGATCCTGCACTTCGCAGACCAGGAAGATTTGACAGGGAGATCTCAATTTCAATTCCCGATAAAACAGGAAGGCTGGAGATACTCAACATTCATACGAGGGGAATTCCCCTGGCAATGGATGTCGACCTTGAAAAGCTGGCCGAGATCACCCATGGTTTCGTAGGAGCCGACCTGGAAGCACTGGCGAGGGAGGCTGCGATGACTGCACTGAGGAAGATTTTACCTCAAATCGATTTCCAGATGGCCGAAATACCATATGAGGTGCTTATGGCCCTTGAAGTCACAATGGAAAATTTTTATGATGCCATGAAAGAAGTGGAGCCATCGGCAATAAGGGAAGTATTTGTTGAGGTTCCTGATGTGAAATGGGAGGATGTAGGCGGACTGGAAGAGATCAAAGATGCTTTGAAAGAAACTGTCGAGTGGCCGTTGAAATACGCAGATTTATTTAAAAAAGCTGATACAAGACCTCCCAAAGGAATTATTCTTTATGGAAGACCCGGTACTGGTAAGACTTACCTGGCCAAAGCCCTGGCAAGCGAAAGCGGGGTAAACTTCATTTCGGTCAAGGGCCCCCAGCTTTTAAGTCGTTATATTGGAGAGTCTGAAAAAGGCGTCAGGGAACTGTTCAGGATGGCCAAGCAGGCTTCCCCTTGTATTCTGTTCCTTGACGAGATCGACAGCCTCACGCCAAGAAGAAGCAGTGACGGTTCCGGTTCAGGTGTGATCGAAAGAGTGATCGGTCAGTTTTTAACCGAGATGGACGGGATTGAGGATCTTAAAGGTGTTATCGTTCTTGCTGCAACCAACAGGTTAGATCTGATCGATCCGGCCTTGCTGAGAAGTGGAAGGTTCGACCTTATTTTTGAGTTGCCTCTTCCCGACTCAGGCACCAGGGAAAAGATTTTCAGCATTCATACCCGCAATAAACCTTTAGGCAAAAAAGTCAATCTTCGCAACCTGGCAGAGCAAACGTTCAGCCTCACCGGCTCTGACATTGAATTTATCTGCCGGAAAGCTGCGATGCTCGCCATCCGCAGTGTTATTGAGCAGCAAAAAGGCAAGGTAACCATGCCAAAAGAAGGGCTAAGCATTCTGGAAAGCCATTTCACAGAAGCAATCGACCTGGTGATGAAACAAAACTCAATAAAAAAATAACTACACATCTGCCCGATATGAAAGGAATTTACATTTACGGGGTCGTTCCCAACTTCTACGGAACGACTCATTTTCAGTCACTCGAAAATTCAGGGGTGTACGCTATAACGCACAGCAACATATCTGCGATAGTCTCTGAAAGCAATGTCGCCGGCCTTGAGCAGCTTGACCGGGAATCTCTCGGGCATTTGCTGGTCCACCATCAGAAGACCATAGAAGAACTCCAGGCTAAAGGGTTTACAATGATCATTCCCATGAGGCTGGGAACCATTGTAAAATCTACGGATGAGGTCATCAATATCCTGACCAGGGGGTACGACCTGATCATAGATTCACTTAAAAAGATTGAATATCTGACCGAAATTGATCTTGTGGTCACATGGGCTGATTTTACAGGTATGCTGAAAGATATTGCCGAACTTCCCGATGTAAAGGAGATGAAGAAGGAGATCATCAGGGAGGACGGTACAACCTCAAAAGTTGACCAGTGCAAGATCGGGATACTGCTTAAGGAAAAGATAGATGAAAAGAACAAAGCCACAGAACTTGCGATACTCGACACCCTTTCCCCTTTCGGCATTGACATCAAGATTCATGAAGTCATGAACGGTGAGATGATCACCAATTCAGCATTTCTCCTTCACAGAAACAAACAGGAGAAATTCGAAGCAGCAATTGAAGCGCTGGATACAAGGTATAGCGGATTACTGAATTTCAAGCTGGTAGGCCCCCTGCCCTGTTACAGTTATTTCACACTGGAAGTGAAGTCACTCGATGCCGGCAGCATCAATTCGGCAGGTAAGGAACTGGAGCTGGGAGCAACAACTACTGAGGCAGAGATCAAAAAAGCTTTCCTGAAAAAAGCGAAAATACATCATCCCGATAGCGGAGATAATAATTTTGACGCTGAAAAGTTCAATTCCATACAAAACGCCTATCATACACTTATTGATTACCAGTCAGCGTTAAAACAGACATCTAACGCAGAACAGATTTCGCTGAATCATGCTGAAATCCTGGATCACCTGATTTTAGTAAAGATAAAAGAGTAATATGCGAGACGGAAAATACATTTATTGCATCATTGCCACGCAATATGATCTCAACCTGGGCCCTATCGGGGTTGGCGGAAGAGGAGACCTGGTTTCGGCCATCGGGTTTGAAGGCCTTTGCATGGTTGTAAGTGATCATCCTCTGACCCGTTTTGTTGTTAATCCCGACAACATGCTGGCGCACCAGAAAGTTATCGAAACGGTGATGAAAGAATTCAGGAGCGTGATCCCTATCAGGTTTGGAACTATTGCCGCCACACCCGATGAGATAAGAAACCTGCTCAACCGAAGGTACAGTGAATTCATGGAATTGCTAAAGCAGTTTGAGGACAAGGTGGAACTCAATATCAGGGGGATGTGGAAGGATATGTCGGTAATCTACAAGGAAATCGACAAGACCCATCCTGAACTTCAGAAAATCAGGGCCGAAATCGAGAAACAAACAAACAGGGAGAAGAGAGACCAGAAGATAGCCGAAGCGGGCAATCTTGTGACCAAAGCCCTGATAGCAAAGAAAGCCGAGGAGACCGATCTGATTGTTGATGCGTTCCGGAGGTCGGTATTTGAATTTAAACCAAACAAGACAAGCGGGGACAACATGTTCATGAATACAGCTTTTCTTGTTAACAGCGGAAGGGAAATCGAACTTGACAACATCATGGCCGATCTTGGAAGGAAGTACCAGTATCGTAGTGATTTCGTATATACGACTCCATTGCCAATTTTTAATTTTATAGACCTGAAGATATTCCCCGAAAAATGGGAATTATAACGAACTTTTAAATAAAGATATGAGCTCAGAAACAGAAAATCCGAAAGAAGGAAAGTATATTTACGGCATCGTCAGGCATCAAGGGCCAATTGATTTTGGCCCGATCGGCATCGGTAAAAGGAATGATCATGTTTACGGAGTCTGCTTCAAGGATATTACAGCGGTCGTGAGCAATTCACCTATAATACAATACGAGGCCAGGAGGGTGAACATGACCACGCATGAAAAAGTTCTTGAGGAGGTAATGACCCGGTTCACAGTGCTTCCGGTAAGGTTTTCAACTATTTCGGAACATGATGATGATTCAGGCATTGTGAGGATACTCGAAAAAGAGTATAAAAAATTCAGTGAGCTGCTTGACAAGATGGATGGGAAAAAGGAACTTGGACTGAAAGTACTAGCGCATGACGTTCCTATGTTTGAAAGTATTGTTGAAAAATACCAGGAAATAAAGACACTTAAGAACAAACTTATAAATCTTCCGGTTGATAAAACCCATTACCAGAGGATGAAGATCGGAGAGATGGTTGCCGAAGCACTGAAAAAGGAAACGGAGAACTATAGGGTAATCATACTTGATCGCCTGAGCAAACTTGCCGAGGAAGTGAAAACAAACGACAATTACGGCGAACTCATGATTCTAAACGCTGCATTCCTGATCAAAAACAGCATTGAACCAGAATTTGACAAGGCAGTTAACGAGCTCGATGAAATGTATGGCAAGCTAATGACATTCAAATATGTGGGCACACTGCCTCCCTACAACTTTGTTAATCTTGTGATCAACACCAAAGGCATCTGACATGTTTTTAATTGACGATATACTGCTTGCGCCACTTAAAGGGATTATCTTTATAGGAAAGAAAATCAATGAAGTCATTGAAAAGGAGATGTCAGATGAAGGTTCAATAAAAGAAAGACTGATGGCCCTTCAGCTTAAATTCGAGATGGATGAAATTGATGAGGAAGAATATGATCGCAGGGAGGATGAATTGCTGAAACTGCTCGAGCGGATCAGAGAAGAGAAGGCGGGGAAGTAGGGATTGGTTGTTGGTGATTGGTTGTTGGCAGAGAAAATAATAAAACAAGGAGGGAAAAATGAATGCGTTTAAATGTCCGAAATGCGGGAAGCTGACAGGTGGGAATGAAAAATTCTGTATTGAGTGCGGGCAGGCTCTCGACGTTAAATGCCCTGAATGCGGAGAAACCTGGAGGTTTATGTTCGAATACAAGTTTTGTCCGGCCTGCGGGAACAACATGAAAAAATCCGGGGCAAATAAGCCGGGCCGTCAGGAGAAATAGAATTACGATTGCATTGTAGTACCAGTATAAAACTATGGAGGCCAGTATGAGCAAGATTATTGATGTTAAAAAAACCGTCGTAAAATTCCTGAAAGAGAATATTAGCTGTTATGACGTCACCGTTATCAAGATAGAAAAGGTACAGGAAATATGGCATTCAGTGGCCGAAGTATATGAAGACGATTCATTCCTGAAATCGATGAATCTTCCGCCAAAAAAAGTCAGACTGTTTTACTCGGTAAAAATGGATGGTAAAATGGAGATCATTTCGTTTGAGCGTCTCAATTCATTCGAGGGAATCGACAGCGCTTCGCAGTAATCCCACGTAAATAATGAGACATCATGGCCAATGATCTGATATACGTATATTGCCTTTTGAAAAAGCTTCCTGCCGGTTTGCCGGGGATGGCTCAGGGCAAGCTGCATTCTATCACTGCCTGCGGGTTCCATGTGGTGGTAAAAGCTGTTTCACCGGATGAGTTCTCGGAAGAGAACCTTAAAAAGAATTTATCAGATGTACAGTGGCTGGACATCAATGCTCGGGAACATATCGGAGTGATCGGGATGCTTATGAAGCAAAACGACGTTATACCTTTTAATTTCGGAACGATCTTCGAGACGGAAGAAAACCTGAAAAAATTCATCACTGAGTATTCAGGTTCTCTTTCGGATAACCTTGAATACATCTCCGGCAAGGAGGAGTGGTCGATCAAAATTTATTGTAATCTCAAGGTCATCACTGAGCAGATCGATGAGCTGAGTAATGAGGCCGCGGATCTGGAAAAGCAGATCATGGCCAGTTCACCAGGGAAAGCATTTTTACTTAAAAGAAAAAAGGCTGATCTGATCGAAAACGAATTGAACAGGCTGCTAAAAATATACGGACAGGAATACTTCAACGAGATCAGGGACCTGAGTGAAGATACCACATTGAACAACCTCCTGCCGAAAGAGCTCACGGGCAGGGAAGACAGCATGATTCTTAATGCTGCTTTTCTTGTGCTGAAAGAGAAATCAGACGTCCTGACATCGGTGCTTGCCAGTTTACAAAAGAAGTACCAGCATCTGGGGTTAAATTCAGAAGTGAGCGGGCCCTGGCCTCCGTATAGTTTTGTAGCCATTAAAGAAAATCACTGATGCATGGCAATGTCATAGACCAGTCGAAAGATATTACGATACTCGAGCTTCTTGACCGGGTGCTGAATAAAGGAGTAGTTATCACCGGCGATATTGTCATATCAGTGGCAGATGTTGATCTCGTGTATCTTGGGTTAAAGCTAATGTTAAGCTCGGTAGAAACAATGGAGCAGTTACGTTCGGGCAAAGCTCCTCTTGAGTAGGAATGGAAAAACTTGTTTATTCCATAGTATCAGCCAATCAGTCAGAAGACCTGTTGAAAAAGGCACTTGAAAAAACTGCCGGTATTGCAGGATCAAGGCTGTATGCAGTCACCAGTGGGCAGATTGGGGTAGTTTTCAGCGATATTGAGAGGTCAGGTTTTTCAGCCACCCAGGATACAGCCCTTGAATATGCCGGAGTGATTGAAGAGCTTTCGGGGGAGTTCAACCTTCTGCCTGTTCGTTTCGGATCGCTCATGGAATCTACAGATTCAATCAGCTCAATGATTGAGAAGAATTACCCTGCAATTATTGAGAACCTTTCAAAGGTTGAAAACAAGCTTGAATTCGGGCTGAAAGTATTTTGCGTCACCGAAAGCATCAGGGAGCTATTCAGGGAGAAGGCCGAAAACCAGCCATCGGGGAGTACAAACCAGGGCGAACCATCGGTGTATATGGATTATGTCAGGAAAAAGCTGAAAGAGCACAGGTTTGAAGAGATGATACTTGCACATGTAAATAACGTGGGAAGAGAGATCACCGACCATCTTGCCTTGCTGAACCCTCTTCATAAGTTTAAAAAGATGCCTTCATCGTCAAACCTTATCGATGCGGTTTTTCTTTTGGAGAAAACGAAGACAGAGAGCATAGTTGAGGTTGTGAAGCAGTTGCAGGTCAGGTATCCCGGTTTCCGTTTTGTTCTAACCGGTCCATGGCCCCCATACAGTTTTGTTGATATCACCTTAAAATAAGATCAGGATGAGCGAGAATAAGATACTGTTCAATACAGGTTCACTGGATGAGCTCACTGCAGAGATCGGGAAACTGGCTCCTGCAGCCGATTCCCGCCTGGACGTGAATCCCGGAAATGCAGATTCGGGCCTGGCAAAGCTGGTACTCACCCTGATCGAACTGATACGAAAACTGGTCGAGAAACAGGCCATGCGAAGGGTCGACGGAGGTTCACTAACCGATGCCGAGATCGAGCGGCTTGGAGAGACTCTTATGAAACTGGAGATGAAAATGGAGGAGCTGAAAAAGCATTTTAACCTCACCGACAGGGATCTGAACATTAACCTCGGCCCATTGGGCGACCTGATGTAAAACCACAATTTCATCCGCAATGAGGAAACTTGTCTATGTCCCGATAATACATACAGGCTCCGACATGGGTTCCATGAGAGATGAGCTGGAGAATAAAACTGCATCCCTGCTCGGACAGGAACAGTGGAAAAAACATGTTAACACGGTGAATGCCTACTGGGAATCGATTGTTTATTATTTTAATCATCTCGATTATACGGTCAAGGGTTTGAAACTTTACCAGGACGGGATGTTTGCCGAGGGAGATGCGGCCATGAAGATTATCGATGCAGGCATTGAGGCAGGAAGTAAAAACTCAGAGATTGTCTTAAACCTTATCATGAGAGGGGGTATCCTGGTAAAGACCGAAGATTACGCGTTGGTGAAAAACGAGTATGACGGGATACAATCATTATTGAGATCAGTAAACAGTGCGAGGTTATTGTATAATTTGCTCAGGTACAAAATTTCCAAAGCATCAAACCTTCGTAAAAGGGATACATTTATCGCAGGCAGGATTTCTGATACCCTGAGGGTAAATGAAACAGGGATCCTCTTTATTGGCGCCTATCATAATATAGCCAGCCTGCTTCCGAAAGACATTGAGGTCAGCGAAGTAAAAAAGATCGAAAAGATCAGGGCATACCAGAAACTGATCCAGTCTGGCCCCGGCAAGAAGCCCCGTTTGTTCGAGGAGCTCTCACTGTATCTCTCCGGTAAACAATTCGGCTGACGCAAGCTGCTATTGAAGGCAGTCAGCGGCAGTAAATCAAGAATTGCACAGCTTATCGGATACTTGTATATTTGCATAAAATATCAATTTATGGACCTTACTAAAATTGTCTCCATTTCGGGTAAAAGCGGATTGTTCAAAGTGATCTCCCAGTCCAAAAATGCAGTGATCGTCGAATCTCTTCTCGATCAGAAACGGTTTCCTGCATTCGGTCATGAGAAGATGAGTTCACTTGAGGAGATCAGTGTTTTTACCACTGGCGAAGACAGGCCGCTGAAAGATATATTCAAGGCATTTTTCGAAAAACTCGAAGGGAAATCTGCAATAGATCCCAAGGCTGACAACAAAGTCATCACAGCTTTTTTCAAGGAGCACGTACCTGATTTCGACAGCGAAAGAGTATACATCTCCGACATCCGCAAAATGTTAGGCTGGTATAATATGCTGCTTGCACAGAACCTTTTGGATTTTACTGAAGACCGTGAGGAAGGGCGTGAGGAAGGGCGTGAGGAAGATCGTGAGGAAGGGCGTGAGGAAGGTCGTGAGGAAGAACGTAAGGAAGTTCGTGAGGAAGATCGTAAGGAAGATCGTAAGGAAGAACGTGAGGAAAAAGCGCAGGAAACTACTCCGGAAGTAAAGAAAACTCCGAAGAAAAAGAAGTCAGAATAACATTTCCTGATGGGGATGAAAAAATTTGAACACGATTTTACAGTCACAGCCAATACCTGCCTGAATACCCGGCATTTTGTTTTAGAATTGCAGGCAGGGATGCCCCTGCCGGATATTTTTCCCGGGCAGTTTGTGCAGGTACTTGTTCATAATTCCCCTTCGACTTTCCTGAGGAGGCCGTTTTCAATTCATTTTGTCGATTACCATAACAACAGCATTAAACTGCTTGTTCAGGTCAAAGGGGAAGGCAGCCGACACATGGGCATGCTGAAGCCCGGCGACAAACTGAATCTGGTGTATCCTCTTGGCAATTCATTTTCGGTTCCTTCTCCTGGCAGAGTGCTGCTTGTAGGAGGAGGGGCAGGTGTGGCCCCACTGATGTTCATGGGAGATTTCCTGAATGCCAGGAATATCAGGCCTGATTTTTTATTAGGGTTCAGGTCTGCGGATGAAGTGTCCCAGATCGAAGAATATTCAAGGTACGGCAAGGTATATTTATCTACAGATGACGGCAGTTTGGGAGAAAAGGGTTTTGTAACACAGCATCCTGTATTCACTCAGGCACCACTCCCCTACGACAGTATATATTGCTGCGGGCCAGATGCGATGATGCATGCTGTTTCGGTTATCGCAGCTGAAAGAAAAGTCGCCTGCGAGGTGTCGCTTGAAAATTTTATGGCCTGCGGATACGGGGTTTGTTTATGCTGTATCACACAAACTGACAAAGGGAATGAGAGAGTCTGTGTGGAAGGACCGGTGTTTGATGCAGCGAGACTGAAATGGGAGAAATAATTTACGAAGTACGATTTATGATTTACGATTTCATTTACAATTTACCATTTACGATTTACGAATTAAGTCACAATTTATTCACGAATTGCTTATTTCATTTGAGTTCATTACGGCTTCGCCGAACACCAACTCACAATTTATTCACGAATTGCTTATTTCTATGGTGTTCATTACGGCTTCGCCGAACACCATCTCACCATTTAATTAGGGTATGGCAGATTTAAGTATCGACATAGCAGGAATGCACTTCAAAAACCCCGTTACCACGGCTTCGGGTTGTTTCGGTTACGGTGAAGAGTTCAAGGATTTTTACGATCTGGGACTTCTGGGCGGGATTTTTGTAAAGGCTGTTACAGGGTCAAACCGTGATGGCAACAAATACCCCCGTATGGCTGAGACTCCCTCGGGGATGCTTAATTCGGTCGGCTTGCAGAACAAGGGTGTCGATCATTTCTGCGAGTTCATTTACCCAAGGCTACAGGATCTCAACACACAAATAATCGTTAACGTCTCCGGCTCAACCATTGAAGAATATGTTAAGGTGGCAGAGAGGATCAACGAACTTGAATATATTCCGGCCATTGAGCTGAACATTTCCTGTCCCAACGTGAAGGAAGGCGGAATGGCCTTTGGCGTAGTGCCTTCCACAGCGACAGAGGTAACCAGAGCAGTCAGGAATGTTTACAAAAAAGTACTCATGGTCAAGCTTTCTCCCAATGTCACCAGCATTACCGATATGGCAAAAGCAGTGGTCGACGGGGGAGCCGATGTGCTCACACTGATAAATACTTTGCTGGGCATAGCTATCAATGCTGAAACCCAGAGGCCCGTTATAACTACTGTAACCGGCGGATTATCGGGACCGGCGATCAAACCGGTTGCCCTGCGCATGGTGTGGCAGGTGTTCAAGGCAGTGGACGTTCCCATCGTCGGACTTGGAGGCATTATGAATGCCACCGATGCCATTGAATTCATGCTGGCAGGAGCCTCTGTAATCCAGGTCGGCACGGCCAATTTCATCGACCCCATGGTAGCGCCCAAGATCGTGGAAGGCATCAGCGAATACCTGGACCGTCACAACATTGCATCTGCAAAAGATCTTATTGGCGCACTGAAAGTCTGCTAAAACACATTCACTTCTGTTTCCAGGGTAATTCCGAATTTTTCCCTCACTGAATTAATGATGTCATCGGCCAGGGCAAGTATCTCCCGGCCGCTTGCATTGCCGTGATTCACAAGGACGAGCGGCTGGGTCGCATGAACGCCGGCATCGCCGGAGCGTTTGCCTTTGAAGCCACAACGCTCGATGAGCCAGGCGCCGGGCACCTTGACCATATCGTTGCTGTTGAAGGATGGCATATTCGGAAACTCCCTGATCAAACGTGTATAGTCATCCGCAGAAATCACAGGATTCATAAAAAAACTGCCGGCATTGCCGAGGACAGCAGGATCGGGAAGTTTGCTGCTTCGGATCTTTATTATTATTTCCCTGACTGCGGATAAGGTGGGGACTTTGACCCCTGACTTTTCTAATTCTTTGCGGATGTCACCGTAGTCAAGTTTCAACACCGGATTTTTTTCGAGCCTCAGGCAGATGCCGGTGATGACAAGCCGGTTCCTGACCTGTTTTTTGAACAGGCTTGTTCGGTAACCGAATTCACAGTCAGCCGGCCTGAAAGCCCTGTAATGACGGGCAAGAACGTCGGCAACTTCAACCGAATACAACACATCTTTTATCTCAACTCCGTAGGCACCTATGTTCTGAACAGGTGCAGTTCCTGCATTGCCGGGTATCAGTGAAAGGTTCTCAATCCCTCCCCATCCGTGGTCCACAGCGTATTTCACCACATCGTCCCAGGATTCTCCGGCAGCTACCTTTAAAAATACATGGGTGTCGTTCTCGATGAGTTTGTTAATGCCTTTATTACGGATGCATGCCACGCTGCCCTCGAAATCCTTTGTAAATAGAATATTGCTTCCCCCTCCAAGGACCAGGAATGGCAGGTGTTCAGGCTTAAGGCCGCTGAAGAAAGCAGCAATCTCATCATCGGAATGCAGTTCGGCAAAATACTTTGCCTTGACATCGATTCCGAAGGTATTGTATGGTTTAAGGGAGATGTTCTCGAGGACTTGCATGCGTCAAAAGTAAATAAATTAACTTTGCTAAGTAAACCCTGGGATGAATAAGCCGATGCCGAAAGCGATTGTTGCCGTCACCAACGACCTTACCACCGATCAGAGGGTGCACCGTACCTGTATGACATTGGTCAAACATGGTTATGAGGTATGTCTGGTTGGGAGGAAAAGGAACAACAGCATCTCTCTCAGGCCACGCGACTACCAGATGCACCGTATGAACCTCTGGTTCGACAAAGGACCCTTGTTTTATGCCGCCCATAATCTCAGCCTGTTTTTCCTGCTGATGGGTAAGTCTTGTGATCTGATCGTATCGAATGACCTTGATACACTTCCGGGATGTTTTACTGCCTGGAGGTGGAAACGGTTTTTCGGCAGCCCTGTCAGGCTGCTTCACGACTGCCATGAATATTTCAGGGGGGTTCCCGAGCTGGTTGGACGAAAATTCACCACACGCATCTGGAAAGCTCTCGAAGATCATATTTTTCCGAAACTTCCGGCCGTAGTTGCAGTAAACAGAAGCGTAGCTTCATTATATGAACAGGAGTATAATCTGCCGGTTACGGTAATCAGGAATGTGCCGTTCAGGAAGGAAGGTGGCATCCCGGCCGATAAGTCAAAGTTTGGGATTGAGCCGGATCAGAAAGTCATATTATACCAGGGGTCTGTGAATGTTGACCGCGGACTTGAAGAAGCCATTGAAGCCATGAAGTTCCTGAGAAGTGATGCAAAGCTGGTGATTGCAGGGACCGGGGATGTGTTCGATGATATAAAGAAATTTGCCAAAGACCGGAACGTTGCAGGAAAAATCATATTCCTGGGGCAGGTACCCTTTGAGGAACTTTTTCCAATTACGCTGATGGCCAGCCTGGGGCTTTCGATAGAGAAGGATGTAAGCCTGAATTATCATTATGCCCTGCCGAATAAATTCATGGACTATATACAGGCCGGGGTTCCTGTACTCATCTCCCCATTCCCCGAGATGAAAGCGATCGTTGACAAGTACTTTATCGGTGAAACCATCGAAAACCATGATCCCCGTTACCTTGCGTCGAAATTCGATGCCATGCTGATGAATACCGAACGACTTGGTCTGTACAGGCTGAACCTGTCGAAGGCAGCCGAAGATCTTTGCTGGGAAAATGAAGAGAAGTCTCTGACCGGGGTCATTGAAAAACTGAAAGCCGGATGAGTGAGATTCACCTGCATATCATCGCTTTCGACATCCCCTATCCACCCGATTACGGAGGGGTGATTGATGTGTACTACAAGGTCAAAAGCCTTAGTGAAGCGGGCGTTAATATCCACCTGCATTGTTTCGAGTATAACCGGAAACCTGAGAAAAAGCTGGAGGATTTATGTTTCAGCGTGAATTATTACCCCAGGAAGAACGGGTTAAAAACGCATCTGAGCCTGAAACCGTATATTGTCGGCAGCAGGATTTCCGCAGACCTTGAAAAAAATTTATTGAAGGATGATCATCCGATCTTATTTGAAGGTCTGCATACCTGTCATCCGATTAAAGACAAGCGTTTCGGGAAAAGACTGAAGATCTATCGCGAAAGCAATATTGAGCATCTTTATTATTTCCATTTGTTCAAAGCTGAGAAAGGCATCAGGAATAAAATTTTCTTCCTGGTCGAAAGTTTAAGGCTGAAACATTTCCAGAAGTATCTGAGGCATGCTGACCTTATGCTTGTAGTGTCGGAAGATGACAGGAAGTACCTCAGGAACATATTTCCCTCGAAGAAGATCGAGTATATGCCCAGTTTTCACAGGGAGGACGGGGTCTTTATGAAGGAAGGTAAAGGCCGTTTCGCACTTTACCACGGAAAACTCAGTGTACCGGAGAACTGGCAGGCAGCAAAATTCCTGATCAGCGAGGTATGGGATGCCTCTATGCCTGAGCTGATCATTGCCGGACAGAACCCGGATCCTTCACTTACCCTGGCTGCCCGGGCGAAACGGAACATCCGCATTCTTGCCAATCCCAGTGAAGACAAGATGTTTGAGCTCATCCGTGACGCCCAGCTGCATATTATGGTAACCTTTCAGCCAACCGGGCTGAAGCTGAAACTCCTGAACGCATTGTACAACGGCAGGTTTTGCATTGTAAACCGGAATATGGTTGCCGGAACGAACCTCGCCCCCCTCTGCCTGATCGCTGAAACACCCGAAGAACTCAGGGAAAAAGCCATGGGTTGTTTTTCAGAGGAATTCACCGACGATATGATACAGGCCAGGCTGATGCACCTGGATGCAACTTACTCAAACAAAAAAAATTGCAAGGAACTTCTGAATTTGTTAACTTTACACTATGAAAAAAATATTAGTCCCCGTTGATTTTTCGCATCATACCGACATCACCTGTCAGTATGCGCTCGAAATTGCCGCCACCTACGGCGCTGAGATGAAGCTGTTCCATACCTATTTCGACCAGATCATCCTCACCGATACCAGTTTCCCCGACACTCTCGACATGGCAACGCTGTATAATGAACAGCTGATGAGGGAGATCTACAAGCAGTCGGAAGCAAGCATGAAGGAACTGCATGAGAAACTTGAGGCACGCATTAAAGAAAAGAACCTTGAAAACGTGACCATCTCGACCCATGTTACTGGTGGCGAAGTAGAACATGAACTGATCGAGATTTATAAGGATTTCAATCCCGATATCATTGTGATTGGAACCACAGGAAGAGGGAACAACCTGAATGTATGGGGCAAGGTCTCCACCTTCATTATCGACCATGTGAAGATACCGGTATTCACTATCCCCGTTCTGAAAAGCTTTAAAGGATTCGAGAACGTGATGTTCGCAGCCGATCTTTCGGAAGGGAACCATCGCTCGATCAACACCCTGCTCCAGCTTTTTGCGCCATTTAAAAACCAGATCCATGCAGTGCATTTTTGTAATACTTCGAAACTCGATGAAGCTGCAGCAAAGTTAAAAACGCTGCAATCGGGATTTACAAAAGAGACTGCTGAAGGCAGGATACACTTCAGCCTGATCGAAATTGAAGGCGAGAACCAGGACAGCATTGACCAGTTTGTTAAGGGCAAACTCATTAACCTGATTGCCTTTCAGCCTCATAAACGTTCGCTGGTATACATGGTTTTTACCAGAAATATTACGAAAAAGAATCTTTTTGCAACCAATGTACCCCTGCTGGCTTTACCCGGAGACAAATGCTAATTCAGCCTGATAAGCCTGAAATTTTCATATTTGTACACTGTCCAGTGACGGTTTTCAAAACCGTTTGCCGCCGCATTTCCTGATTTTACAAAATCAAAATTTGTTTGTACGGTTTTCAGGCGGAAACCGGAAATACAAGCGGGGTAAGACTTTCCAAATTTCATCATTGCCGACAAAAAATAGTAACCGACGTCGAAGCCCTGGAAAGCCAGTGGCTCAGGATCAGATTTAAGCTTGTCCTGGTATGAGCGCACCAGGTTCTGAACCTGTTTATCGCCGTAGTCAACAAAGCCCGCTGTAACGAAATGCGTTTCGAGCCCGTTTAAGAAATCAGTTTCAAGCCCTTCGATTTTTTCCCAGTCGGGCAGCCCCACTAAGTTGATCTTGTAATCGTTCCTGAGTTCATAAAACCTTCTCATCAGATCGAGAGCATATACATTATTATCGGCGAAGGCCACGATCACATTTTCCTTTGATTTGGAGAGTTTGCCAATCGCACCGTCCTGTCCTTCGGCAAGAAATACATTAAGGTTTCGTTCCAGGCATTCCTTTTTCAGTTTGTCGGCAATATCCTTATCCCTGAACTGACCATTCCTGATAATGATAATCTGCCCGCGGTAGAGGCCTTTCTGGAAATAATCGGCAAGGCTTTCCGCAAAAAAAGAGCGGGAAGGATTCGTTTTGAACACCAATTCGTTGTCCCTGACGATTTCGGTGCGTTCACTGAGGGGGTTCACGATAGGTATTTTGTTTTCATGAGCGAATTTTGCCACGATCTGGAAGCTTTTATTGAACAGGACTCCCACGATGAGATCGGCTGCTTTTACATCCGGTTTCTTCAGCAACTGCTGGGCCCTGGCGCTGTCTTTGCCGACATCATAAACATGCAAAACCAGGTTCAGCCCCTGCTTCCTGAGAGAGTCGACGGCCAGCATGAAGCCATTATAGAATGGCAGGTATTTCGAAGGATTCCAGCTGTCGATCATTTCTTCTGTAGCGGTTTCCGGGTTCATTGCTTCGACTTCCCCGAGATAAAGCGGAAGCATCAGTACGACGTTATAGCGGTGACGGGCGGCTGAAGTGTCGGAGCCGCAGGGAGTCTGGTTGCTGGTGATTGGTGGTTGGTGATTGGTGGTTGGTGGTTGGTTGTTGGTGATTGGTGGTTGGTTGCTGGTGATTGGTGGTTGGTCGCTGGTCTTTTTCGTCACCTCGCTGCTCTTTTTGGTCTCTTCGACAACTTGCTTTTCTTGAACAGGAATGTAAAGTTTCTGGTCGGCTTTGAGTCCTTCCCTTACAATGGGATTTGCATCGATGATATCATTGACTTCAACCCCGTAAGCTTTAGAGATCATGTAAAGAGTCTGGCCACGCTTCACAGAATGAATATAAAATGATTTCCCGTCTTTTTGTTCAATCACGGTTGAACGGATGTTTTTAAGCTGCTCCTGATAGGTCTGGCCGGCGACACTCAGGGCTGCCAATACCAGGACAAAGAAAATCAATCGTATGTTCATGACTATATTTTTCAGGGGTTAGGGGCTGGGGGTTAGGGTTTGGGGGTTAGTGTATAAGCTAATCCCTAATCCCTAATCCCTAATCCCTAATCCCTAATCCCTAATCCCTATTCCCACTCTATCGTCGCGGGTGGTTTTGACGAAATATCGTACACCACCCTGTTAACACCCTTGACTTTATTGATGATCTCGTTACTCACTTTAGCAAGGAATTCATGCGGAAGATGCGCCCAGTCGGCTGTCATCCCGTCGGTGGAAGTCACTGCACGCAAAGCTACCACGTTCTCGTAAGTGCGTTCATCGCCCATCACTCCAACCGACTGTACCGGCAAAAGCACTGCAAATGCCTGCCATACCTTGTGATACAAGTCATTGCTGCGAAGGCCGGAAATAAAAATATCATCCACCTCCTGCAGCACCCTCACCTTTTCCCTGGTGAGGTCGCTGATGATTCGTACGGCCAGTCCGGGCCCGGGGAAAGGATGACGATTAATGAATTCAGGTTCAAGGCCCAGCTTCAGTCCCACCCTCCTTACTTCATCTTTAAACAGAAAGTTAAGAGGCTCGACAATCTTCAGCTTCATGTGATCAGGCAATCCGCCCACATTATGATGCGATTTGATTGTAGCCGAAGGGCCTTTGACAGAGCGGGACTCGATCACATCGGGGTAAATGGTCCCCTGGGCCAGCCATGAAATCCCCTGTATCTTATGTGCCTCTTCGTCGAAAATTTCAATAAAGGTCCGTCCGATGATCTTACGCTTCTTTTCAGGATCCATAACTCCTTCAAGTGCATCCAGGAAACGGTCAGAAGCATCGACACCGATTACATTCAGATCGAGACGTTTGTAGCGGTCAAGCACCTTGCGAAACTCATCCTTCCTCAGCAGACCATTATCAACAAAAATACAATATAAGTTTTTGCGGATGGCTTTGTTGAGCAGCATGGCAGTGACCGATGAATCCACGCCACCTGAGAGGCCCAGCACGACCTTGTCATTTCCCAGTTTGGCCTTGAGGTCAGCAACCGTTGCTTCGATGAATGAGTCAGGAGTCCAGTCCTGGGTACATCCGCAGATATTCACAACAAAATTTTTCAGAAGGTGAAGGCCTTCGGATGTATGATATACTTCGGGATGGAACTGTATACCGTAGGATTCTTCTCCTTCGATTTTGTACGCGGCATATTTCACATCCGAAGTGGATCCTGTGATCTTAAATGATGAAGGTGCAGAAAGGATGGTATCGGCATGGGACATCCATACTTGTGAATTGGCAGTCATACCCTGTACAAGACGGCAGGACTGGTCGATGAACCCGAGGTTGGCCCGGCCGTATTCCCTTATTTTCGACGGAGCCACCTCGCCACCTGAAGACTGTACCAGGTACTGTGCGCCATAGCAAACCCCGAGTATGGGCAACACACCTTTTATCCCTGAAAGGTCGGGGAATGGAGCGTTCTGATCCCTTACGGAAAACGGGCTGCCTGAAAGGATCACACCTTTAAGCCCGGGAATGTCTTTAGGGAAGCTGTTATATGGATGGATATCACAAAATACGTTGAGTTCCCTCACCCTGCGCGCGATGAGCTGGGTGTACTGGGATCCGAAGTCGAGAATAAGAATGGTTTCCTGCATCATGCAAAAATAGCAAGAAATCTAATCAGAAACACCTGCTTGTTGGGTGAACCGAGCCAAGGGACGCGTGGAATTGGTGATTGGTGATTGGTGATTGGTTGTTGGTTGTTGGTACCAGGTCATTTGGGAGTCGTGAAACCTGGTTCGTGAATGAAACGCTTACCTGGTGATGATTTTGACGGCAAGGGCTGGGGCCGGCCGTTCCAAATTCCATCGCCCGTGGCCATGTAGAAAACGTTTATGTTACCCTTGCCTGAGGCATATTCATAAACAGTCTTGTATTCATCGGGAGGCGGATAGCCATTATCAAGTTCGGCAACCAGGTTCCCCGCAGCATCGTACTGGTATTCGGCGGTTCCACTTGGCAACCAGGTACTGTTCTGATAGAAAAAAGAGCTTGCTTTACTTAGCTTCGAACCTGAATATTCAAATGCATTGCGGTGCAGCATCAGGCTGTCGGCGGGGATCTTTTTTTCCTCTGTAACCACACCGTTCTGCCAGGCATAGCTGGTGGTCAAATTGAGGAGACCAGCGGCACTGATGTTTTCCACCTTTTGCAGTTGCCCCTGGGTATTGTATGTATAAACGTTTCTTGAGTCAAGATCCCACTGCAAGCCTTGCATCACATAATATTTCTCCTCACTCACCTGTCCGCCTGCATAAGTAATTACTGAACGGTATTCATACATAACAGCACCTGAAGCATCATATTCAGTAGTGGCAGTTTCAGAAGGAATGTCTCCGGCATAGTCAAGAATATCAACCTTTGAAGTGGGTTTCCATGTAGTGTCATGAACAAACCAGGTTATAACCGACATTTTGCCTGAGGCATATTCAATTTGAACTTTATAGGACGTATCTGTGCTTTTCAAAAAACCGAAACCACATATTTCCCGAATCATGGTTCCATCATAGATAAAAGTATTGTAGCCCTCAGAAGCATTATGGAAATAGCCGGTCATCTTTACAAGCCTGAAATTACCGGAACTACCTCCGCCTGAATCGTCGGATTTTTTCTTGCAGGAAACACTGAATGAGAGGCTGAGGATCAGCACAAAGATCATTGTCAGTTTACCGGTTTTCATACAGCAGCTGGTTAAAGCAAAAATATATAAAAGAAATGTATTACCAGAAGAAAAAACGCAACTTTATCTTATCAGGGAGGCCTCGTAACGGCATTGGTTCCCGACGGCATCGGTCACGACAAGCAGGAACTTATTCTTTCCTTTTACCATGCGCTCATCCACGAAATATGTAAGCAGGTTGTTCTTGGCATCGTAATCCATGAGTATCCATTTGCCATTCATGGTCCCCTTGTATGTTTTAATCCCTGAAAGGTTGTCAGAGATCTTCAGCATGATGCTTCCCTGTCGGCTCACATTCTTGCCAGGCTTGACATTCACAGGTTTTATGACCGGTGGATCGGTATCTACCGAGATGCTGTAGTTCCCGAAGTCACGAATCTGGGTCTTCAGAAAACCATTCTCCCATTTGCCTCCTTTTGAATAAAACTTATGTCCTGGCTCTACCTCAACAATAATTGCCTTATCCATCAGATCTTTCGGAAGATTGAAGGGTTTGAGTGAAATATTGCAGAATACATGCAAGGGGGTGTCTTCGTTATGTACCCGGTGAAGGCGGGTATAAGTACCAGGGACCACAGGATCTGAAGTATACTCGAAATCCAGGTCCTCATATAATGCTTCCTTCGGTATATCCAAAACAATATCAGGCCTGGTAAAGTGATTGTCTTCTCCGCAACGCATCAACTGCACTCCTTTTAAAACCTGGCGTTCCGGACGACCACCTGAGGGCGGATGGCTTTTCACCCAGAATGAAAGACGTGATTCATTACCATATATATCCGTCACCGTGAAAAGGACATTATGTGCCTTATTATCAGTAAAATTTACGACTCCCCTGTTCTTCACCTTTCCATAAATATCATTTTTATTATTCGGGGCCACATACGACCTCTGGACCTTACGTCCGCCATGGATCATCAGTGGATAATCAACCAGGCTGTTCACATACCGTGTGTTCGCAAAAGAAAACTTTTCCAGATGGTGGGAATAGATCACTTCCTTATCGATTGCAAGTGAGAGTGAAGGTACTCCGTTCTTAATGGCTGAATTATCTGACAAGTCGCTTGTTTCTATGCCAAAAATGATGTTCCCCGAAACCCTTACAGTGTCTTTTGAATTTAACGAATAATTCCCACCCCCGCCTGTGGCCGGAATCAGTATTGAATTATCAGAGTAGTTCACCATAGCCATGTCATCATGAGGGTAGATCTTAACCGCTGTGATCTTAGGGGCAGTATTGTCGGGTATATCGAATCCGAATTCGAGGGGATTGATGACCTCCTGGCTACCCGATTCCCTGACCTCAAAATGCACATGGGGGCCGCCAGAGGCGCCTGAATTTCCTGACAATGCAATCATGTCGCCTTTTTTAACCTTTAGCAGTCCAGGAGGCACCTGCATGTCGAGCGCAAAGCTTTCCTGCTCATATTGCTGCTTTTTTATCCAGCTTCCTATCGCACCATTGAATTTCAGCAGATGTCCGTACACGGTCGTATAACCATTCGGATGGGTAAGGTACAAGGCCTTCCCGAACCCTGAAGGGGAAACGAATACCCTTGAAACATAGCCTTCGGCCGAGGCATAAACCGGTTTTCCGGTCTGACCACCGGTTCGTATATCTATCCCTGAATGAAAATGGTTTCTCCTCAGTTCCCCGAAGGATCCTGAAAGCGAAATAGGGAAATCAACAGGAGAACGAAGGTATTTCTGCGGATACTTGTTCTTGTCGACCGCTTCGTTCATGTGGGCCGAAAGTGTAAAAAGGACGACCAGCGATATGATGAGTTTTGACATAGGTAACTGGGTAACTGGTAGTTATAATTACCGCTATAAGCCGGTAAAAATACCGTCAATTGACCGCCGCGTGGCAGATCATCGGGGATTGTTATTAAATGATTTATGAACAGTCGATGGATGCGGGTTGCAGGATGCGGGATGCAGGATGCAGGCCCTATGTTTGC